>Ga0209535_1000852_pt1 | contig 21226 bp, 20 predicted proteins | sample LinPmetageLP28_FD_184041 | JGI IMG/M metagenome (GOLD analysis project Ga0209535, IMG submission 184041) | Marine viral communities from the Pacific Ocean - LP-28 (SPAdes) (version 2) | ecosystem: Environmental > Aquatic > Marine > Oceanic | place: Pacific Ocean | collected 2009-08-22
CGGGTATTTATACACTTACAGTTTAGCTATAGTAAACAGTGACACGCAAACTTTCCTATTGAATAAAGACTCTAATTTTTTAAGGGAAGCATATCCCGTGACCACAACTGCTAAACGGGGGCTACCACAGTTTTATGCTTATCATAGCACTGTGGGTTCTAATGTAAGATTTATGTTTTCTCCAATACCGGATGCTAATTACACATTAGAACACATATATGCAAAATACCCTACATCAATAGTCACCGCTGGAGGCACATATCTGGGCGACAACTTTGATACTGCACTTTTAAATGGCGCACTTATGGAAGCAATTCGTTTTATGAAGGGTGAGGCCGATGTAGTTGCTATGTATGAGAAGCGTTATTTACAAGCTATTACACTACTACAGCGCACTGGAGACGGTAAGTTACGGCAAGACTATTACCGTTCTGGACAGTCTCGTACGCCTGTAACTTAAGGATAGATTATGGCTGTAACTCAAACACTGTGTACGTCATTCAAGATAGCTCTCTTAGATGGAGAGATGGATTTTAGTGGTGATACATCACAGGCATTTAAGATTGCTCTATACACATCTAGCGCAACTTTAGATGCTACTACGACTGCTTATTCTACAAATAACGAAGTAAGCGGTACTGGATATACTGCTGGCGGAAATACCTTAACTATAGCTGCAAATCCGGCAGCTTCAGGCACTACAGTATTTTTAGATTTTGCCGATACGACTTGGAGTTCTTCTTCTATTACCGCTAGAGGAGCATTAATTTACAAGTCTGCAACAGGTAATCCTGCAATAGCAGTGATTGATTTTGGAGAAGATAAGCAGACAAGCTCTGCAGATTTTGTTATTCAGTTTCCAACAGCAGATAAGACAAATGCTTTAATTCGCATAGATTAGTGAGGACTCACAGATGGCAACACAATTTAGTACTTTATTAAAAGTAGCTTTACCCACGCAAGGCGAGTTAAGCGGTAGTTGGGGTAACACAGTAAACGAAAATATTACCAAGATGGTAGAGGAAGCCATAGCTGGCACCGCAACTATCAATACTTGGAGTAGTAACTCTGCTACATTGTCTACAGCTAACGGTACGACAGCAGAATCAAGAAACGCCATACTGAACCTTACGGATACAGGTACATCCTTATCTGGCGCAGCTACGGTAATCGTGCCAACGCTTAGTAAAATATTTATAGTAAAGAATGGTACGGCTCAAACAGTAACCGTTAAGACAGCATCAGGAACTGGTATCGCTATTACAGCAGGCGAGACAGGGTTTGTATACTGCGATGGCACTAACGTGGTCGAGAGTCTTAACTATGTAGCAGGTGACTTTGGTGTCGGTGGTAATCTTACAGTAACAGGCACTACTACATTTAACGGTGGTACAATAACTCTTGGCGACGCAAATACCGATAACATTGTGTTTGGCGGCGAAGTAGATTCAAACATCATTCCAGATGACGATAATACCTATGATCTAGGTAGCTCTTCAAAGCAGTGGAAAGACATATACATCAACGGTTCCGCGTATATTGACGGGCTTGCAGAAGACATATTAGTGGCAACTGATAAGAAAGTACTCTTTAGAGATTCTGCACTGTTTATAAATTCTAGCGCTGACGGACAACTAGACATTGCTGCAGATACAGAAGTGGAGATTACTACTGCACTGCTCGAAATATCCGCTGATGCAACGGTTGGTGACGATCTAACATTAAAATCTGATGCTGCGGTTCTCGGATTTGGCGCAGATACAGACGTAACATTAACTCACGTTGCCGACACAGGCGTTCTTTTAAATACTGCTAGTGTAATTCAGTTCCGTGATTCCGCTATCAATATTGGTTCACCTGCAGATGGTGATTTAGATATTAATGCTGATGATGAGATTGAACTAAACTCTACTCTTATTGACATAAATGGTAATGCAGATATCTCAGGAACTACAACCTTAACAGGGGATGTAACTCTGGGTGGCAAGCTAATAATGCCGACTGTTACTTCAGGACACATACTTGTTGCAGATGGCACCAGCTTTGAAGAAAAGGCAGTCGGTGATCTTTCTGAAATATCTACTGTTGCTAGTGGGGATACTTTTTTAGCTGTAGATGCTTCAGGTGGTGGATTAAAGAAAATAACACGTAGCACTATAGTTGCAGGACTTGCTACTTCAGGTGCTATAGCTAACGTAGTTGAGGATACGTCTCCGCAATTGGGGGGCAATTTGGACATGAATGGGGCGGATATCGTCACCACATCCAACGCTACACTAGACTTGGCTCCCAATGGAACAGGCACGGTGGTTGTACGAGGCAACACCAACTCCGGTAGAGTAGTATTCAACTGTGAAAGTAACAGTCACGGTCAGACTCTGGCGTCACAACCCCACAGTGCAGCAGTAACAAACACCATGTTACTCCCAGCAGGGGGTAATTCTACTTTAGTATCTTTAATATCTACTGACACGTTAACAAACAAGACACTTACCAGTCCTGTAATTAACACGGGTACTTTTGGCACATCCATTCTACCAGTAAGCGCCGATGGTACAACTCTTGGCTCTGCGTCTAAAGAGTTTTCTGACTTATTCCTTGCTGATGCTGGCACTATACAGTTTGGTAACGATCAAGACGTAACCCTCACTCATGTTGCTGATACAGGCTTGTTACTTAATGCAGCAATGGTAGTTCAATTTCGTGACTCCGCTATCAACATTGGCTCACCTGCTGATGGTGACTTAGATATTAACGCAGATGATGAGATTGAACTTAATTCAACCCTGATTGACATCAATGGTAACGTAGAAATTAGTGGGACACTTGCGCAAGTAGGAGTCGCAACTTTTACTGCTAGGGATGTTCATAGTGGTGGAATAACAATAGCAAATGCTGGGCAGATAGGTTCTGTAGGAGATGCTGATGCTATTGCAATAGCAAGTGACGGGCAAGTTACCCTTACACAACAGTTAAACGGCACTGCCGCTGATTTTAGTGGTGATGTAGGTGGTGGAAATTTCCAACCAGATGGTGACACTGCGGCTGGTGATGCAGCGGCATTTGGTTACACTGCTGCACTCGGGGCAATAATAACCGGACAAGGCTCAACCAACGATATCACATTAGTTAACGATGCAGATGCTACAGTTCTTAGTATTCCAACTGGCACCACAAATGTAGACATTGTTGGAGTAGCCACAGCAGCTACCTTTGAACCTGATGGTGACACTGCCGCTGGTGACAATGCTGCAATAGGATATACCGCTGGAGAAGGTTTAATTCTCACAGGTCAGGGTAGTACAACTGATGTAACAATCAAAAACGATGCGGATGCTACAGTGGCTTCGATTGCTACAGGCACAACCATATTCAAGATAAACGATGATATTGAAGTGGATGGTAGAGCATTTGGGCATGTCACCACCGACAACGATGGTAGCTTTGACCTTGCTGTTGGCAACGACTTTCAATGCACACCATCAGGCGACTTTACTTTGACCTTTACAAACCCTGCCGCAGGGCAATCTGGCAATGTATTTTTGATTAACTCTGGTGGTCACACCGTGTCAGCCCATGCTTCTGTTGCAATCAACGCTGCCAGTCTGACCGCATTAACAACGGCTGGCACATATCACCTTGCTTACTACTGTAGTGCGGCTAGTGGTAATAACACGATAGCTGTATCGGCATCAGGAGCCTTGACCTAATGAGTTTAATTAAAGGAACAGGAGCAGGGGACCAGCCTAGCACTGGATTTTTTAGTCACACCCTTGACCAGTCTCTGCGGTTTAATGATAATGATTCTGCATCTTTAACTCGCACACCCGGCAGTGCTAGTAACCAACGGACTTGGACTTGGAGTGCTTGGGTTAAACGTTCTACATTAGGCAACAATTATTTTACTATGTTTTCTGCAAAAGACTCCTCGCTTGGAAATTATTTGTGGATACAATTTACTTCTAGTGCTGATGACCAAATTAATATTTACAATTATCCTGCTTCAGACAGTTTTGAGTTAACAACCAATCAACTTTTTCGTGACACAAACGGTTGGTATCATATTGTTGTTGCAGTGGATACAACAAATGGCACTGCTGGCAACCGGGTGAAGTTATATGTAAATGGTGAGCGTGTTACTAGTTTTGCTACAGAAAGTTATCCAGCAGAAGATTATCAGACAGCGGTAAACAGAGCTAACCTACACAGCATAGGTAGTTATGATAACGGTTCATACTATTTTGATGGCTATATGGCTGAAGTTCATCTTTTAGATGGCATAGCAAATGACCCTACAACTTTAGGTCTAGGCGAAACTAAAGATGGAGTATGGGTTCCAAAAGCATACTCTGGCTCACACGGCACTAATGGGTTTTATTTACCATTTGACGACAGTAGTGCAATTGGTGATGATGAAAGCGCAAACACAAACGACTTTACTGCAAATAATTTAGCCGCAACAGATGTAGTTTTAGACTCTCCCACGAATAATTTTGCTACGTTAAATCCACTATATGCATCAGCTAGTCAAGCTGTCTTATTTGAAGGTAATTTAAAAGCAGCCACCGCAGGGTTTAGTTCTGCTGCATACGGTTATGGTGCGATATCAACATTCGACATCCCAAAAGATAAAAAAATATACATTGAAGTTGAGGACACTGGGGCGGCTGGAGATAACTGGTTTGCTGGATTTGCTACAAAAACCTCAATTGAAGCTGGCCCTGCTGGGAACACTGGCGGCAGTGGGGCAATCACTGTTTACAATAGAAGTGTTAAAGTAAATGGTACTGAAACTGATTATGGTTCAAGTGCTGGACTTGGTGGACTGAGCGTAGCAAAGTTAGCGGCTGGTGACATTCTTGGATGTGCTATAGATGGGGCAACAGGCAAGGTCTGGTTTAGTCGTAACGGCACATATTTCAAATCACCGAGTACAAATGATAGCGGCACTACTGGCAACCCATCTGCTGGGTCTAATGAAATAGGAACAATAACTGGCGGCACTACAGATGATGTGTTTTTTGTACTTGGTGGTGGCACAAGCGCAGATAATATATTTGTAAATTTTGGACAGGATAGTGTAAATATTGCTAGCGCAGCTTCAGGTGGTGGGGGTATAGGCACATTTGAGTATGCTCCGCCCACAGATTACCTTGCTCTTTGTACTAGTAATATGAGCGACATAACAATCGGCCCCGGACAAGACGAACAAGCTAGTGATAATTTTAATACTGTTATTTGGACTGGTAACAATGCAAATAACAGAGCTATTGCAGTTGGGTTCCAGCCTGATTTTTCGTGGACTCAAACAAGGACACAGTACGCTAATGGGAGTGAGTTGTTTGACAGCGTAAGAGGCGCAGGAAAAACTTTGAAGACTGACTCACTTGCAGCAGAAGTTACTAATAAATCATCTGGGTATATAGGTGCTTTTACTTCAACTGGTTTTACCACAGCCGATGGAAGCAGCAGCAATTCTTCAATAAATTATAACGATGGTGGTGGTCAAAGTTATGTCGCTTGGAACTGGAAAGGCGGCGGCAGTGCCTCAACAAATACAGACGGAAGTGGTATTGATTCTAGCGTATCGGCTAATGTTGATGCCGGATTTAGCGTACTAACATACACAGGGACTGGCAATACCTCTCATACTATTGGGCATGGATTGGGTAAAACACCTGCTTTCGTTATGAGCAAAAGTCGTGACACAGGTAGTGGTGGTGGGTCTTATTGGTTTATTAAGTGGAACGGGCAAACTAGCAACAACAACTTGCTTTTAAATTTTACAGACGCACAAACTAATATAGCAACAAACTATGCAGGTGGTGGCTGGTCAGATTTTGATAGTAGCAACACCACAACTATAGTGCCTAGAATTGGCTATACTGGTTCATCTGTTGATAGTGTTAATAAATCTGGTGAAGATTATGTGGCATGGGTGTGGGCAGAAATTGAAGGATATAGTGCTATAGGTTCATTTAAAGGAAATGGAGCCGATGACGGGCCATTTGTCTACACAGGATTCAGGCCAGCTTGGCTTTGGATTAAACGTTTAGATGCTGCAAATGACTGGCATATTATGGATGATGTAAGAAATCCTACCAACCCGATGGATGGTCTTTTGTTTGCTAATCTTGCTAATAACGAAAGCTCTGACGCTGCATACAATCGTGACTTCGTGAGCAATGGGTTCAAGATTAGAGGGTCAGAGCCATATGTAAATGCTAGTGGTGGAACATTTGTTTATATGGCCTTTGCTCGTAGCCCATTTAAATTTGGCACTGCCTTTTAGGAGATAATTATGCCGTGGAAATACAATGGGGCAACCCTTAAAGAAGGACGAGAGTTTACTGGTACTGACGGTACACAGTATCCTAAAGTATGGATGAGATACAGTGACAGTCAAAAGTCTGCTATTGGCATTACATGGGAAGACCCACCAGCAAGTGAGGCTGCATTTGACGATAGATTTTATAGTGGCAGGCAGGCAGATGGCACACTCGTACCTAAAAGTCTGACAGATACGTTGTGGGTAGATAGTGATGGCGATGCTGTTACAGACCCAATGACAGGCGCACAGGGTGTAACACGAGGACTTAAATACGTAAACGTGGCACAAACAAAAAGAACAGCGGCAGATAAACTTGCAGCGCATGACTGGTACGTTACTCGCAACGCTGAAAAGTCTACAGCCATCCCAAGTTCAGTCACTACATACAGAGATGCGGTTCGTACTAAATGTGCAGAGATAGAGACAGCGTTGAATGGCGCAGCTAACCTCACAGCATTTATGGCTTTGTTTGAAAATGAAATGAACTCAGACGGTACAATAAAAACCATTGCTAAGATTAACGACTGGCCTGATGAGATTTAATGGAGCCAATTACTACAGCTATAGCCGCCGTAACGGCAGCATCGAACGCCATTGCATTTATAAAATCAAGGATAAATGATGTTCAGTCAGTTGCTGATATTTCACAGCAGATCGGAACACTCTTTGACTGCCAAAAGAAGATTAACGAAGAACGTAATAAACAAGCTGGCGTTGGCGATATTAGCTTTAAAGGGTCTATGGACGCAGTGCTGGAATCTAAGAGGTTGGCTGAAGAGATGCAGCAAATAGCAGCACTTATAAATATGAGGTTTGGCCCTAATACATGGAAAGAAATACTTGAGCATCATAATAAAGCATTACGAGAACAGAAAGAAGCGCAAGCGCAAGCCAGACGTGAAGCGGCTCGTAAGGCTAAAGAAATTGAAGATACGGTTAAAGGAACGCTACTTGTCGCCGGTATCATCTTGATAGCTCTTGTCTTGTTTGCCTTTTTGTTTGTAACTGTAGCCCAGAGTAACGTGGAAGAGATCGTGTTATGACTCAAAAGAAGTTACAGAAAGATAGCGCTTACTCGCACATGGATAAGAACAACGACAATATTCTGTGTGATAACGAGATCGCTATGGCTCTTGAGTTTAAACGTAAAGAGTTAGAAGACGCTGATGCTCGACGCGATAGCATGAGATACATGACTTGGTTTGCCTTGTTTGGGACTCTTAATTACCCAGCCGCAATACTAATAACAGCTATGCTAGGTTATGATAAAGCTGCAACAATTATAGGTGACATTGCACCAACATATTTTATTGCTAATAGCGCGTTAGTTGCTGCGTATTTTGGTGCTAATGCTTACGTGGATAAGAAAAAAGATGAAAAAGGTGGGTAGTAATGCTTTCTAGTAGAAATAAAAGAAAAGTAAAAAAAGTTGTTAAAGGTCTTAGTAAAGCTTCTAAAACACACGCTAAACAGGCTAAGACCCTTAAAAGTATGTTAAAAAATAAAAAGAAAAAGTGAGGAATACATGGAAGCATTATTAATAATTGGCGCATTAGCTTACGGGATGCACCATTACCATCAAGCAGAGGATCAACAAGATCCAACAATAGAGGTTGGTCAAAAAGTTGTTTTTAATGAAGGTTTAGAAGAAATTGATTGGTCTAAAGCAGGTAATTTCAGAATGGTAAGCACTCAGAATGATGTTAAATGGGTTGTAATTACTGATGGTTAAAGAGTTCGTTTTATGGCTACTAAGTTAAGCGAAAACACTGAATTATCTATGCCAATTCGCAATTTAATTGCGATGGTAGTTGGAGCAGCAGTAGCAACATGGGCGTATTTTGGAGTTATTGAAAGATTAAACACTATTGAAAATAAGTTTATTCTTGTCGAAACAGACTTGGGTCAAAACACAGAGTTTCGTATTAAGTGGCCTAGAGGCGAAATGGGTAGTTTGCCAGCCGACAGCGAACAGTTTATGATGATCGAACATCTTGCTACTGAACTAGAAAAGCTGGCTGAAAATATAGAATCAGGTAACGCACCACATGATCAGCAACAAAAGCTAGTGTTAGAGTTTTACGATAGGCGGCTAACCAAGATAGAGGACAACATTGAAAAGTTGACAAACACAAACAATGATTGAAGTAACCTTTGTTTTATTATTAATGATTGGCGATGAGAAAATTGAATACACGCCGTATGAAAACCTGTCTCAGTGTTTGACCGTGCGCCGTAAAATCAAGCGTAATACTGGACATACAATTGATTTTGATAAAAGGTGGGCATGTAAGCAGTTGAAGGTAAAAATTGAAGCAGGCGAGATAATGGAGATTATTGAGCAATGATACAGGCACTTATTGGACCCATAGCTAATCTAGCTGGTTCTTTCATGGAGTCAAAGATAGAGCAAACAAAGGCTAAAGGCAGAGTTGCACAAGCAAAAGCCGAGGCCGAAGCTGAAGTTATGAAAGTCGCAGCCACTCACGAAGCTGGTTGGGAAAAGATAATGGCACAGTCTTCTGACAACAGTTGGAAGGACGAAGCATGGACGATTCTGTTCATTGTTATAATTGCCATGTGCTTTATTCCGTTTACTCAACCGTATGTCGAAGATGGCTTTGCGGCTCTTTCTCGTACACCAGAGTGGTTCCAGTGGGCGATGTACGCTTCAATTGGTGCGAGCTTCGGAATACGCGGGATAAAAGGATTTAAAAAATGAACAAAGATAGATTACGCGAGGAAATCGCGGAAGATGAAGGTTGTAAGTACGAGGTGTATTTGGACCATTTAGCACTGCCAACCTGTGGCGTGGGTCACTTAATTACTGAGCATGACGAAGAATATGGCAAGCCAGTCGGCACCGTTGTTGAACAGGAACGAGTTAGAAACTTATTTTCTTTAGACATTGCTGTAACTATTGATGAGTGCAAAGTATTGTATCCGAACTTCGATGACCTGCCCGAAGAGTGCCAGCACATCGTTGCAAATATGATGTTCAATATGGGCCGCCCTAGACTCAGTAAATTCAAAGGTATGAAATCTGGTGTAGATGCTAGAGATTGGAATAAAGCCGCAGATGAGATGGTTGATTCCAAATGGTATACTCAGGTGCCAAATCGTGCTAGACGTTTAGTAGATAGAATGAGAGCATTAGCGGAGGATTGAATCGTGCCACTGCAAAAAGTGTCGTTAAAACCCGGTATAAATCGTGAAGGAACTCGTTATTCTACTGAAGGTGGGTATTATGACGGAGATAAGATAAGGTTTAGACAGGGGCTACCAGAAAAAATAGGTGGTTGGTTACGTATATCTGCATCTACTTTTGAAGGTGTAGCTAGATCATTACATAACTGGGTAACTTTAGGCGATCAAAACTTAATAGGTATAGGCACACACCTTAAGTTCTATATAGAGAACGTGGGTAATTATAACGATATAACACCTCTGCGCAGCACTGTATCACTATCAAACCCTTTCGCTACAACTTCTGGCTCTGCAGTAGTTACTGTAACTGATGCTAATGGTGGGTATAAAAACGGTGATTATGTTACATTTAGTAACGCCTCCGCTGTAGGTGGTCTAACCATAGATGGTGAGTTTACTGTTGGCCTTACAACGGTATCTGCTGCAAACACATACACCATAACAGCTGCATCCAATGCTACCTCTAGCGCAACCGGTGGGGGGACAGTATCTGCAGCCTACCAGATAAATGTTGGTAACGCTTTTGCCACACCAATCACAGGTTGGGGTGCTGGCACTTGGGGGCAGGGTGCTTGGGGTATTGGTGTGTCGTCTACATCAGCAATTCGTTTTTGGTCGCAATCAAATTTTGGCGAAGATCTTATACTAGGACACAGGGGTGGTGGTTTATTTTATTGGGATGCTACAAACGGCGTAGAAACTCGCGCAGTGTTAGTGTCCAGCCGTAGCGGTGCTTCTGATGTGCCTACTATACAAAATTTAATATTAGTGTCTGACATAAGCAGATTTGTATTTTGTTTTGGTACAAATGAGATAGGAAGCACTACGTTAGATCCAACATTACTCCGATGGTCTGATCAGGAAAATGCAGAAAATTGGACTCCATCTGCTACAAATCAAGCTGGTAGCTTACGACTATCAAGAGGTACAGAGATCGTAGCTGCATCTCAAGCGCGTCAAGAAGTTCTAGTGTGGACTGACTCTTCTTTATATTCATTACAATATGTTGGCGCACCTACTGTATGGACAGCTAACGTCGTTGGAGAGAATATATCTATCTCGTCTCAAAATGCTGTGGCGTATGCAAACGGTATTGCCTACTGGATGGGTAAGGATAAGTTTTACAAATACGATGGTCGTACTGCACCACTAAAATGTGATGTTCGTAGGTATATATTTAATGATTTCAATACGGAACAATACTCACAAGTATTTTCAGGAACTAACGAATCGTTCCATGAAGTATGGTGGTTCTACTGTTCAGACGGTGAAACAAACATAGATAAATATGTAATATACAACTACTTAGAAGACATATGGTATTACGGAACTTTAGCCAGAACCGCGTGGCTTGACTCTGGGTTACGTGATAACCCGTTAGCAGCAACTTACGACAACAATTTAGTAGATCATGAGAGTGGTATAGACGATAACCAAGGATCAAGCACAGCCGCCATAAGTGCATATATAGAGTCTTCTGAATTTGATTTGGATGATGGACATAAATTTATGCACATAAACAGAATAATACCCGATGTAAGTTTTGATGGCTCTACGGCAACAAGCCCCGTTGTTACCATGACATTAAATCCATTACGTAACTCTGGTTCTGGCATACATTCTACTCCATCTTCGGGCGGGGTAAACAATGCGACTGTAACTCGTACAGCTACATCCCCTGTAGAAGTATTTACAGATCAAATAAATGTAAGGATTCGTGGTAGGCAGATTTCTATGAAACTAGAATCTTCTGCGGAAGGTGTCACATGGCAGTTAGGCGCACCAAGACTCGATATGCGTCCTGATGGGAGACGGTAATGGCTATTGATACTACAAATTATGGAGTAGCTTTCCGCGCTCCAGCATTGCCGTATGCACCTGCTGAGTATAATCAACAGCAGTTTGAGCAGTTTAACAGTGTTTTACGGTTGTATTTTAATCAGTTAGATACAGCAATACGTAACGCTACTGTGTCTGATAGGGCGGAAGCAGTAGGGTGGTTTTTAAGCTAATGCCAAACGTATATACAAATGCAAAAAAAGATCTGACTACCACCAGCGCCACTACGCTATATACTGCGGCTGCACTTACAACAGGCATAGTAAAATCTATTCTTGTGTCCGAAGATTCAGGCAATGCAGATACCATAACAGTGACAATAACGGATGCAGAATCATCTCCTGCTACATTTAGCCTATTTAAAACTAAAGCTGTTAGTGCGAACAATACAGTAGAACTATTGACAGCTCCTCTTGTGGTACAAACTGGTGAAATATTAAAAGTTACTGCAGCCACAGCAAATAGACTACATGTTGTTGCAAGTATACTGGAGATAAGCTAGTGCAGGTGATAGACAGCAATAAACAGCAGTTAGAAACGCACGAAGTCATAACAATGGCTATAGATGAGCAGCGCGGTGACAGCTCCTTACAGGAGAACTTACTTAAATTTACTAGTGAAGCAACTTTGCCGTCTGCAGATGTGACTCAGATAGGAAATACTGTGTTTGTTGGGCATGTGGGTGAAGGTAAGAACAAGACTAAGATGGTAGGTCGCCCTCTAAATGTAGACACTGCCAGAAATTATGCAAATAACATGGTCAAATACTATGCGTATTTGCAAGACAAAGGCATGACTCACTGGAACGCTACTTTTACCGGCGATGAGTTGGTGCCACTAGTTCGCATAGTGCAAAAAAAGCTAGTGGATACAGACACTAAACTATATTTAGGACAATACGAAGATAGTGATGACTATGGTGTATTTACTAGGATAGGTAAAGAGTCTTTAGAAGGTTTAGTCGCATGAGCGCAATAGTAAAACCCGTCCGAAGAGCAGCGAAAAGCGTAGCTAAAGCTGTTACTGCGCCTATTAAATGGGTTGGTGATACCGTTGAAGACGTGGGCGAGTGGGCTGTTGAAGAAGTATTTGACCCTGTTATTGAGGGTGTAGAAAAAAGCATAAAACAAATAGGAGAAGATCCTGTAAAATTTGCCGCGCAAGTTGCGGCTGTAGCAACCGGCAATGCGTGGGCGCTACCTCTTATAGAAGGTGCAGATGTAGCAGCAGAGGGGGGTGATATTGGAGATGTTCTTGAAGCATCTGCCCGAGCATATGTAACACAACAAATAGCTGGAGGATTTGCACCCGGTGCAGAGGCCACAACTGGAGAGATTTTAGCAGCCGGTGCTAAACAAGCTGCTGCACAAGCTGTTGCGCAAGAGGCTATAACCAGAATTAAGGAAGATGTTTTTGGTGATGACGATCCACCACCAGAGATCGAAGAAGTATTTTATGGTTCTGATGCGGTCGAGCCTTTAAGTGAAGAACTTAAAGATAGTGTGCAGGAAGTTAGTGATAGCTACCAAAGTGCCGAGGCCAAAGCTGATGAAATAGATCAGATGAACTCTGCATATCAGGGAAAAGCAGGTCAATACAACGAATATGCAGATACTCTAGACGGTAAAATAAATACACAGAACGAACTAAAAGCTGAAGTAGACGAATTACAAGAAACACTTAAAAACACAACAGAACAGGGTGCATATGCAACTGCTGTAAACAACTACAATACAAAAGTGCGTGAGTACAACGAATCTGTAAAAGACGCACAGTCTTATTACGATGAAAATTTTGCAGAAGATGCACCCGCTACTAAATTAAGGACAGAATTAGAAGGTGATTTTGAAAAAATACAGACAGCTTCTAATGAATATCAAGAACTAAAAGGTGATTTAACAACTAAAAGTGATGCTTTAGGAGTAAATGTAACCGAAGTAAATAATCAGATAGAAGATAGATTTGTAAACACGTTAACAGGTGATCAGTTTAACGTAGGAGAATATAAACAACTTAATAAACTTGGTGATGTAACCGACTCAGCTGCTAGAAGACACTTCTTAAAAGAAGGCAGGTTAGGAGATCTACCTGTTAACCAAACACAATACACAGAACAATATGTTGCTGCTGAAAATGCGTCATTTACTAACACAATAGAATCTTTAGGGCTAAAACCTGAAGATCTAACACAAGCGCAACAAGATTTTTTGCGAGAAGAAATTGTCAGTTATGAAGGTGGCGATTTAAAAGAAGTAAAAACTATTGCCGAAGGGTCTGAATCTCTAGCATCTCTAATGAAAGATAAGATAGCTGGCGATGCGATGTTCCAGTCTGACATACAAGGTCAGATTGGCGATATTCTTTCTGAATCCGGTGTTACTCCAAACGAATCAGGAGTCATAAACTACGGCGATCTATCACAAGCAGACAAAGATAAAGTATTTAATATTGCTAAAGACTATTATAGCCCACCAGAGCCTACACCAGAGCCTGCACCAGAGCCTGTAGCTGAACCTACACCAGAGCCTGTAGCTGAACCTGCACCAGAAGCCGTTAGCACGGGCAAAGTAGATCCTGCTGATCTGCCAACTAGACCAGAACTTTCGGATCTTACACAGGACGATTTAGAGTTTTTTGAAGAGGTAGGTCAAGATCCAGTTGAATTTATACAAGAGCAACAAGCCGGATTTGATGCAGATTCCGATATACTAAGTGAGCAACCTACATCAGAGCCTTCAACTGCTAACGAAGTTATAGCGGAGATCATCGGTAAACCTATAGATCAAGTAACCGACTCAGACACAGATTTTATTGCAGATCTTGTTGCACAGACATCGGCTATAGCCGAATTACAAAGCACACCACAAGTTGACACTATACCGCAGAATGTGCAAAATGAGGTGCCTACTAACGTGTTTGATTATATTCCGGTAGATCAGCAGGTTGTAACCCCTGTTGACCCTGTAACTGGAGATCCCGGAATTGGCACTGCAATAGGGTCTATAATCGGTGCCGGTATAGGTGCCGGTATAGGTTCAGGCACAGGAGAAGGTCAAGGCGAAGGCGAAGGCGAAGGCGAAGGCGAAGGCGAACAGCAGCAGCAGCAATCACAAGGTATAATGCCACTTATGCAAACAGCGTTCACTCCAGTTACAGTAAAAGGTCCAGATCCTGCTAAGATTGGACCTGCATATGATTTTGAAAGTATTTTTAGAGACCCTGTGCAAGATGCTTTTTATAGAGGCCCGTACTCACAAGGTAGCGCTAATGAAGAGCTGCTGCGGCTTATAGGAGATAGATAATGGCTTGGTATGATTCCGTTGTAGATACAGTTAGTGGCGCCGCATCAAGTCTGTTTGGTGGTAGTTCTACCCCATCTACTCCACAAAGCACTGGCGGCAACCCCTATGGAAATATGCAGTCTACGCTTCAAAACTACCAAAAACAGCAATCCTCTGGTGGCATAGCGGACATATTGAGTGGTCTAGGCAGTAGCGCCCTTGGCGGAATTACTAACATGTTCCAAGATGATAAAGGTAATCTTGATTATGCAAGAATACTCGGTGCTGCTGGTGCAGGGGCTGATGCACTAGGTTTATTTGGTAGCACTCCTCAACAAAAATCTGGTTATCAGGGCAAAATTCCTACCTATACAGCTAGTCGTATGCAAGTGCCTAACACGTATGATCCTGCACGCCGACCCGGTAGTGGTGGGCAAAGATACTTTACTGATGTTAGCTTTTCAGGTGGTGACTTGTCGGGTCAGGCAGCTGGGCTAGAAGCACTAAACAGAGCGAATCTAGCAGCACAAAACAGAGCAGGGCAGCAGTTAGCTCCCATCCGCACTGCAGAAGATGCCGCTAAAGCCGCTAAAGTCGTCAAAGCCGCCGCCGCTCAACAAACAGCTGCTTCCGCTGCGGCTACTCCCCCTGCACAGGCAGCACAGGCAGCACAGTTAGCCTCTGCGCTTGGTAACAGAGGTGGCACCATGCTTGGAGGTGGTAATTTACAGGGTTCTGGTGTTGTTACATCTAATAACCCTGCTGCCGCACAAGCTTTTAATCAGTTAAGCCCCCTTGCACAGGTAGCATTACTGGGCGGTGCCGTAGCTACACCGGCAAAAGGGTTTGCACAGGGGGGCATAGCTCAGTTTACTGCTGGACGTAGAGTAGACGCGCCGGACTCATCAGACTCACCGATGCAAAAGGTAGCCAACATCAGATCAAATAAACCTATAACGACACGCACGATGCCTAACGGCAAAAAAGGGTTGTTTCAAGGTAATGTGTTTCTAGGCTATGCTGATGAAGGCGTTTCGGGTAGTGATCTCACTAGTGATGCTATGGAACAATTAAACAGACTCACAGGTACAATATCTAAGGGGTTTGATGCTATTAATCCATTTCAAGAAGGCGGTATGGCAGAACTTAAAAATCCTCAATATTTGGACGGTGCTACCGATGGCATGGCTGATGAAATAGATGCAAGCATAGAAGGTGAACAGCCTGCAGCTCTTAGTGACGGTGAATTTGTAATCCCAGCAGACGTTGTTAGTCATCTTGGTAATGGCAACTCAGATGCAGGTGCTAAAGTGTTAGAAAAAATGATGTCGAGGGTACGTAAAGAACGCACCGGTAGCACAAAGCAAGGCAAGGAAATCGACCCCGAAGAATTTTTGCCTGCGTAGGAGATAAATTATGACAGCAGTACCACCATTAGCTAGTACAACTAGTGCAGCACAAAAAGCAGCAACCACCGCAGGTGCAGCGGGGCAGCAACAAACTGGAACTGAGTCTGCTCTTTCTAATTATGTGGGTCCATATGTCACTGAAATGCTTGGTCGAGGTCAAGCTCTTGGGTCTATGGGGTATCAAGGTTATGGCGGGCCTCTTACTGCAGGGGCATCTGCACCGCAAACAGCAGCGTTTCAGGGCATAGCTGGACTGAATGTACCTACAACACAGATGGGTGCGTTTACTCCCACTAGCTTTACCGATACAGGCGTTGCCAGTCAGTATATGAATCCGTATCTACAGTCTGCACTACAACCACAAATTGACGAGGCGCGTCGTCAGGCTGACATTGAACGTGTACGAAATGCGGGTAGGCTTACAAGAGCCGGTTCATTTGGTGGGTCACGTCAAGCTATAATGGATTCGGAAAATCAACGTAATCTGTTACAAAATCTTGCTGGTATTACAGGTGCTGGATACAGAGACGCCTTTGACAAGGCAGCAGGACAATTTAATGTAGAGCAGGGTAGGCAACAAACCGCTCAAGATGCAACTAACGTGTTTGGGTTGGCAGCATTACAAAAACAAGCTGATTTAGGTGCTGCACAACGTGGTATTGAATCTGAAGGTATTGGTGCAGATTATGCACAATTTAGAGAAGAACGTGATTATCCTTATAAACAAGTTCAGTACATGCAGTCGTTGTTGCAAGGTTTACCACTAGCCACACAGTCATACACTTATGCACAACCTAGTGGTCTAACTAGCGCAATGAATACTGCCGGTGGCATTATGAATTTATACGAGAGCATATTTCCGGGTACTTAGGGGTTAGACATGGCATACGGTATTGATGAACTTATCGAACAAAAAACAGACGCTTATCGTGGCAACCCTACGGCTTTAGCGCAGAAGAGCAAAGTGAGCGGTGAGCTTATTGATGTGCTTGCACTGCAAAAAATAACTTCAACTCATGATGCTGCTAAAAGAGAACTGCAGCTGCAGGTAGAAAATCAGCCCGGAACTATTGCTCAACAGCTAGAACAGAAAGCTATGGGTCAATCAAAAGATGACGTGTTACAGGGCGTTGCGGGTGTAATGAAAAATAATCAAGCACGTCAACAACAGAATATGCAGCGTGTAGCATCTCAAGGTGTAGCTGCACAGCCAAGACCAAACATGCAGACAATGGCACAAGGTGGCATCGTTGGATTCCAAGAGGGTAAACAAGTTGAAAGCCCTTACACAGGTTCAAGGTCTAAACAGAGAGAGGATATAATCCGCGACCTTGAAGCAGGGAAAATAACGCAAGAAAGAGCAGATGAACTTGTAAAAGCTTTACCAATTCCAAGACTAGGTGATTCTTTAGAACAACTAGGGCGAGCCGCGACTCCTCAAGTGGTGCGAGATGCGTATGGTGATGTGGAAGAATTTTTATTTGGCACAGACGACATGCAGTCTCCAGTGCAAAGCGTGTTGAGAGGTGCAGATACGTTAACTCGTTCTATAACCGGAGGTGCAGAGGATCTTATTTCTGGAGATTTTATGGAGCCCGCAGTGGATTATTTATTCACTCCAACATCTACCGCTCCTGCAGAGTCAGAAGAGCCTGTAGTTGAGCCACCGGTCGTGCCACCGACCCAACAAGAACAGAAACAACCTGCACCAGAGCCTGAAAAAGATCCTTTGACAGAAGGCATCGCAGCATTAGAGCAAGTTAAAGTTGCCGAACGTGGAGAGTTAGACGCTGGCACTCGGGCATTAGATGCGCAACAAAGGGCGCTTGCTAGTAATTTAGCGGCTGTTGATCCCAGAGCAGAACGTGCAGAAGCAGCGAATTTTGCAAATCAAGAAACTGGTAGAGATCAAAAAGCAGCTGATTATGCCGAAATGCAGGCAAAACTTGAAGCTCTTAATGCATCACAAACAGCGGCTGGAAGAAACGATAGATTAATACAGACTTTGCTAGGTGCATCAGGATCTACTGTTGGAGAAGCTTTAAAAACGTCTGGCGTAGCTGGTATGGCTGCAAAAGACACTCAAACAGAGAATGAACGTCAACGTGTGATGGATGAGCTAAATTTAAAGTCTAAAGCAATCGAAGTGGATATTGATTTAGGAAAAACAACTGTAACAGCAGCAACAGCAGCACTACAGCAAGCTAGTTTAGATCGTCGTCAAGGTTTACAGTCACTAGGAAGTATAGTCGGAGAAGAAAAAGAAATATTAAACAAAGAAGTTGAAAACAAACTTGCCGCTGATACTGCTAACGCAAGAACTAATTTAGGTAAACTACAACTTATGAGTCAAGTAGCACAACGTATTGCGGATAGAGAATCTAGAGACGCAAATAAATTGACAGATCAAATAATAAAATTAAATCAAGGTATAAGTAAAACGTATTCGGATCTTTTAGAGAAAGATCAGTCGTTTCAAATGTTGTTGATAGAACATGCTGCCAACATGCGCAGTGGAAATCCAGAAGACATTGCAAAAACACAACCTGCAATTAATGCCATGCGGGAAAAACTTTACGCACAAGCACAAAAAATTGCTACTGATTCTGGAGTAATTACGACACGTGCAAATTTAGAAGCACGTTTAAATGATATAATAGGTGTAAATCTAGGCGCTAGTGGTATTACTGCTGAACAAATAGCAGCTATAAAACAAAAATAATTTAGGGTAAGCGCAATGCCTCTATACGAATTAAGCCTAAAAGATGGTACTACACTTGATGTAGAGGCTCCTGCTGGTGCTACTGAAGCGCAGATAATATCATTAGCAAATCAACAATTTACACCACAAGCCTTGGATCGGGCAAGACGGTCAGAAGAGCTTAGAGCATCACAACCTACATATGACTACGAAGCGCCTGTAGATGATGAAGGTTTTCTAGACGATATAACGCCTGACTTTTTAGAAGAGTTGTTAAAAGGTACGGCTTCTGGTGCAGCGGGTATATTAGAGTCTGGTGCGCTTGGTGCAGCCACAATACTCCCTGAACGTGAGGAATTAGCAGTCCGTGACGGCATCCAGTCGTTATTTGATCCCGTACAAGAAGCACTATCCATAGACCGAGATACTGGCGGTTTTGCTGCTGGGACGCGTAAGTTTGGCGAAGGACTTGGATCTTTTGGTGGTATCCTTGGTGCCGCTGCTATAAATCCAGCGCTGGCTGTTGGTTTAGCCACTACTGCTGGTGCAGGTGAAGCAAGTGAACGCGCCCGTGCAGGTGACGCTACAGAAGAAGAACGAACGAAAGCTTCCTTACTTGGTTTTGGTGTCGGTGCCACTGAGCTTATCTCCCCATTACGCATATTAAGCGTATTCAAAAAAGGTCTTGGTCAAGATGCAACCGTGGGTCTTGTTGGTTCGTTAAAACGAATAGCACAAGAGGGTGGTGTAGAGGCAGCACAAGAAGCCTCTGCCGGTATCATGCAGAACCTCATCGAGCAGGGTATATACAATCCAGAGCAAGGCACATTTGAAGGTGCAGGTGAGCAAGCTCTGATCGGTGGTGGTGTAGGTGGATTTGTTCAAGGCTTACTAGAACTTGCTGTACGTGGACGCATCAAAACAGACCCTGACGGATCACAGGATGTAGACCTTCTTTCTGCTCCAGAAGAAAAACCACTTTTACCTACTCCAGAGGGAGGCCCAACCGCCCCAGAAGGTGCGACAGCACTAGAAGCACAATCTGAAGAGTTACGTCAGTTAGCAGCGAGCGTAGAAGAAGTAGATGCAGCGGCAGTGGCGGCAGCACCAGAGAAAGCTGGAACAATTGAAGATATCGCTGCGGATGCTAGAGCTGAAAACGCCGAGAAAAAAGCAGCAGCCAGAGCAACAGCGGCAGCTCGTAAGAAAATGGAGGAAGACGCTGCTAAAGAAGGCGTTCCAGCAGACACAGCAGCCGATGAAGACATTATTGAAGGCACGGCTACTGAAAAAGATGCGGCGGTCGGAGAAACACCTGTTGTGCCAGAGGTATATGTTTTTGACATCAAAAAAACAGCAAAACAAACAGAAAAAGAATTTAGAACGCAATTTAACTTTACAACAGAGCAAGTTCTAGCGGGTTTGAAAGTAAGAGAAGACTTAAAAGCGGGTAAAATAACGTCAGAAGAAGCTAGTAATCGTTTTGCTGGAATATTAGAACAAGCAACTATTCTTTCTAAATCAGATGTGCCAGAGACAGAAGTAAGAACAGAAGCTGCACCAGTAGAGGAAACTGCACCGGACACAAAGAAAAAAAGTTTTAGAGAAGTTGATGCAGAGCTAAGAAAAGTTGAACAACAACGCAGACGTGACGGGGCAGAGGATGCAGCGCCAAAACTTACATTCAATAAAATTAGTAAAGCGGATTCGTTAGCTGGCAAAGCTGCAAGATCTTCTGTGGAAGGCCAACCAAACATAGTTTTAGAAAATCGCACAGGAGCTGCATGGCGTGCGTTTGATACAAATGACAATAACAGACAAATAATTTCAGGGCATAGACTCCTCGCAGATGCAAAAAAAGCGTTAGCGGCCACATTAGCTGCGCGAGAGGTCGTCACACCTGCTCCAGAAGCTGCACCAGAACCAGAAGCAGCCCCGGCGGCGGCACAGGAGACTACTACCACACCAGAACGTGTTAGGACAGTTGATGTCACGGGCGCGAGAAGGAGAGACGTAACTTTAGAAACACCAGTTGAACCTATTCAAGTTGAACAGAGTAGTCTTGATAAACTAATGGCGGCTGCTAGAAAAACAACACCTGCCGCCGCCAGAAAAATAAGAGAAAAACTCTCAGCAGATGAAAACATACCACAAAAAAATAAAGACAGATTAACAACTATACTTGAAACCACTGAAGCTCGTAGAGAAGCTAGAGATGATTTAACTCCTAAACAAAGGGCAAAAGCTTCAGAGCAAGCTATTGAAGCCATAGACGAAATTACAAAACAAGCTGCTACAACTGTGGTGCCTGCAGGTAAGAAAACTGCTGCAAAAGGAGCTGCTAAAGGAGCTGCTAAAGGAGCTGCTAAAGGAACAACAACCAAGAAGTTAACAACAAAAGAAAAAGAAGAAATAAAAAAAGAGGTAAGAAAAAAGACTAAAAAAGACGCAGACAAAG
>Ga0209535_1000853_pt1 | contig 21205 bp, 41 predicted proteins | sample LinPmetageLP28_FD_184041 | JGI IMG/M metagenome (GOLD analysis project Ga0209535, IMG submission 184041) | Marine viral communities from the Pacific Ocean - LP-28 (SPAdes) (version 2) | ecosystem: Environmental > Aquatic > Marine > Oceanic | place: Pacific Ocean | collected 2009-08-22
GTGGAGAGATTCGAACTCTCTTCCGCAATAGTTCCATATAGGCTTTCTATCACGTCAATACCAAGTCACCCCCGATTGTAGCTAGCAATTCACTTATGTGTAATTCCATAGGCAGGAACTTACTGACCTTGATTTACCTAATTAAGCTAGTCGTCTAGCTACTTACGTCGCCAAGCTCTGTGCACGGATGCACTTACTTCTTGACTTACTATTTGTATTGTATTACCTGTTTTGTGCTCAATAATAGGCACATAGGAATATGTCTGTGTTGTACTACAAGGCATACAGGTTTTATAACCTAATTCGATTCGCACTTTGTGCACATTACTTCCACATTTACAATACATAGTTTATTATTTATTTGTTACATTAATATTATCATTCTTTATTCGTATTTTATTTGTGTTAATTGCCAAGCAATTTATTTAACGCTACGTTTATTACGTATTCTTTCATTTCTAAATAGCTGTCACCACTTAATGGTACATCAGCTAATTGCCAATCTACACTATCTGCTATTATTTCTCTCATGTGATCTGCAACACCTTGCGCTATAACATCTAGTTCCTTCATTTTACTCATATTTTAAATTTAGCTGCGACTTCTCTTATTTCTGCTTTATCATCAGCGTCCATTCCAGGTGTCTGTTGTGCGTACATTCTTAGTACATAGTGTACAAAAGTACAATCGTTTTCTGTTAATTCTATTTTCATATTAGTACATTGTTAAGTTTCTCATATTATAATTTCTTTTGCAAAAGTCTATGATGTACATTAGTCTTGCAAGTGGGTCGTGTATTAATTCTCTAGCATAACATATAGCTTTTGAAGTTTTTAGTTTACCGTCTTGTATAGTTGTCCATCTTTCTTCGCGCTTATATACTTTGTTTAGTTGATATATTCTGTCGCTTGAGTTACATCTTCTAACATAGCCTGTTTTGTACGAGGCAAGTTGGTCGCCGTTAGGTAACACAAATTGTCTTGTGCCATTTTTCTTCTGTCTTTCAGTAGTCATTTCTTTAATATTATACTCAATAAACATACGTTTAGCGAACATATCTACTAGTTCTATACGTCTCTGTCTCCAGTCCATATTTTCTTGTTCTAAATCTCTCATAGGGTTTTTATTTGTTTTAATTGTTCTGTTGTAAATTTCTTTGATGTTTCTCGCCACATACGGTTGTGAGTGAACTTTCGTGCTTTGCTGAATGTAGATTTCTGCCTGTATCGTACTCGATTGTACTCTGCATCGGTGAGTCCACTACACGTGCCGTTATGGAGAACTAGACGTCTATGCCCGTCTGCTCTGATTTTTCTTTGTGCTTTAGCATAAGCGCACAGTTCTTTCATGTTAGTAACTACCATGGTAATAAAGTTTTTTCAATGTAAGTTAAACCTTTGTAGTTAAACCAAGAGCTAACACCTTCTTGGTCTTTGCTTTCGTTATAAATAAAAGCAAATTTAGGTGGTAACTCGCCGACATGATAGCCTTTGTAAGTTTTGTTTGATAATTTAATTTGATTGTTTGGTAAGAATTTAATTGTTTGCATAGTTTTTTATTATATTATCTGTTAGTAATATTATTTTGTTTGTAATACAACATAGATTCTAATGAATCATTATTATATTTTGTCCAATACTGTCGCTCTATTGATTCAATTTGAGCACGAGTTATTTTAATTATTTTATTATGTGAATGTTTTCTCATCTGTAATCAATATTAGGTTGAATACTATTTGCTACACCTTGACGCCATTGCCACTCGTTTTGTCTGTATTTAGCATCAGTACACCATTTACGCCAAGCTTTACTCGCGGGTTTTTCACCGAACTTAGCTTCGAACTCTTCGACTTGTTTTAGTTTTGCAGCGATTTGCTCTGCTGGATAATCATTATATTGCATAGTATTATTTATTAGTTGATTTATAGAACTCTATTCTGTTAAGAACATCTTGTCTAGTTATTTTCTTTTCCATTTGTAATAGTATATCGTGTGACATATCTATTTGTTTACCGTTAGGGCAAGTTAGTATATATTGCATAGTTAGTATATTTTTTTATCATAGTGACTCATCCACTCAATGTTACCAAGGTTAAAACCCTTGTCACATATGAATGATTCTAAGCTTTCTGTTGATTCATATTGGTCATCTTGTATTTCATATTGGTATACTTTACCTTCTGAAAAATCTAGTATAGTTATATATTTCATAGTTGTATTATTTTAGTAGAAATCATAGTAGATATCTAGTACGTTAGACTTTTGTTCGTCAGTTAATTTAGTGTAATGCTTGTCGTATACTCGCCAAGATATTTTTAGTAATGTGTAAGAGAAATTGCTCATGGTATTATTATTTTAAAGATTATTAATTAGTTTAGTTTGAAAGCGTTGGAATACATACACTTCATCGAGTAATTCTTGTGGAAGAACTGGTAGTATTTCATGGTTACTTTGTAGCCATAGTGATAAGAGCGATATGTATTTTATACGTTTCATTTTATTATATTATCTGTATTAGAAATTATTTTGTTTGTAGACGTGAGTAGAATCGAACTACTATTAACCGTTACGTCTTTTAATCTCACCAGTTTGTGTACCATTCAGGTTCGGTGAGTCACCTTGTCATGACAGATTGTCATTACACTTCCATCAAATCTCTGACGAGTACAGGAACTGAAGTTGAAGATGTATAAGATTTATACTTTAAGAAGCAATTCATAGTTGAAAGCTTTTCTTTCATTACTTCATACACTTTATCGTGATTATAAGTTACTGATTTGCCATTTTTGAAAGTTACTTCAATGACTTGATTTTTTCCGATTAGTGATTGTCTGATGACGAATCTTTTTGAATTTAATTTTGACATAGTTTATTTATTTAAGTTATTATTAGTATTTGTTTACACATATATTATCGATGAAGATATTATTTTGTTTGTAGTTTTTTATTGAGTTATTTTATATTTAATATAATTAGTATTTAATAGTTTAGTTATATTATTTAATTGATATTGAGATAATATAATTATTTTATTGTTTAAAGATTTAATATTATAATGGTTGTTAGTTAGAATATTAATAGTTTTTTTAATTTGATATTTGTTAGTAGTTATTTTGATAATATAAAGTTTTAATTGGTTTACGTATATATTATCGGTAAAGATATTATTTTGTTTGTAAAAGTTGTATATTTGTTTAGTTGTTAGTAATGTAGTAAAAGTACTTGTCGAAGTGTCAATGTGTCATACATATGTCATATTGTCATACGACCACAATTACTTAAATACCAGTGACTTAGTGTCATGTCACGTTGTCATATCGCTAAATGTTATGAATAATGTTGATAGTTATGAAGGTTAGACATGGAATGATGAATCCGAAAGTGACTGTTAAGCCTAAGGTTGTTGGTAAGTTTTCTTTTTTAAACATAGTTATTATTATTAGTTGTTATTCATATATATTATCTGAAAAGTTCGGATTTTGTCTGTAAAAATATGATAAAAAGCCCCGAGGGTGGCCAAAAAAAGCCAATTTTACTGAGAATTACAAACGAAAAAGGGAGGGAGGGGTGCTATATCCCTCTATTTGTAACAACTTTTAGAAAACAGGACACTAGCCCTTTAAGATATATAAGTAATAGGCTAATGTCACACTTGTAAATAAATGGCTTTACCTGTAAGTATATATAGTATAAGAAACTAACAAACTATTATGGCAAATATATCAACATATCCTATTGCAGCGCCTACCACAGCAGACTTAATTCCAGGTACTCAAAAATATACCGATGGAACAGGTAAGCAATACAACTTAACTAAGAACTTTACGATAGCGAGCGTCTTAGCTTTAGGTGGCGGAGGCGGAGGAGGAGCTGGAGATGGAACAGTCACATCGATATCTTTCGATGCACCGTTAACTGGTGGGACTATAACAACTACAGGTAGTGTAGGTATTTCACAAGCAGACTCTACAACTAATGGTTTCTTGTCTGCAGCAAACTTTAATGTTTTTGCAGGAAAACAAGACCCAATAACTTTAACAACTACAGGGACAACAGGTGCGGCCACTTTTTCGGGCACAACTTTAAACATACCTATATATGCAGGTGGAGGTGGCGGTAGTGTATCTAGCGTTGGGCTTTCAATGCCTGCAGCTTTTACAGTAGCTAATTCTCCAGTGACGGGATCAGATGTATTAACAGTTACTGGATCAGGTAATACTAATCAATACATAGACGGTACAGGTTCTTTACAGGCTTTTCCAGTAATACCTTCAGCATACACCTGGCGTATAGCAGGAGGAACAGGTGGTGGTACAGTTGCAAATGGGGACATAGTGGCGTTTCTTCCTGGTGCATCAGGAGGAATAACCACTAATTATAATTCAGCATCTTTAACAATGAAAATAGGTATCGACTACGCTGGTTCAGATAATTTAGTAGCGCTAGCACCTGCTCTTCCAGCGGGTCAAGCTGTAGAAATATCAGATACAGTTATAATAGGTAATACCAATGTTGGAGCAGAAGGAGCTTACGAGGTTACTATAAAAGATTTATTATCTTTATATCAAAGCTTAGGCGCCGCTGTGCCAGAGGTTTATTTCTCTTGTTCAGCGCCTGGTGGAAACGCTACGACCTTTGCAAACCAAGGTAACACGGCGACTACAGAATTTAACGCCTTTGGGGCTATAACAGTGGTTTCAGCTTCTGTTGGGTTATTAAGGTTTACGTTTTCAAACAACATGGGTACAGACTATATTGTTAATTGGACTATAGAAGATCCTTTAGAATCCACATCAGGCACTAGTTGGGGAAGAGTTTTTAATAAATCACAAAACAGTTTTGATTTTCAGATTTATAAAAACATAGGTAGCACTTCAGTTACCAATAAACTAGTAAACTTTATATTATATAAATAACACATGGCTAGAATAAGTACGTATCCGTTTGATACAACTGTTACAGATAATGACGCGTGGATAGGAACACAATCGTCAAATAGACAGACAAAGCAATTCACTGCATCAGCAGTAGCCACTTATCTTAATATTAACGCTAAAGTTAATATAGGTGGTCAAATGTCTTTTAGATGGTCAAATAGCCAAAACGGAGGAAATGGAAGTATATCTAAAACTGGTGGTGGCGGTACTGGAGACGGGCTCAACACTTTAACAGAGATAAGAATATCTACAACTGAACTAAACGGTCAGAATGTAGTAAAGTTTCTAGAGTACATAACAGGTAGATCCATACTATTAGGACAAGGTGATGAGATAAGTCAATTTGGTAATTATAGTTTAGATTCATATAGTGTAGACCCGCAAGATGCTTTTTATTATATAGCCTCATTAACTTATATTGGTGGCAACGGAACAATAGCTCCAGAAGGAACACAATACACATTGATACATTTTGACATAAATAGTGGAGATGTAAACTTAAAACAAAATTTTAGCCTAGCTAATCAATGGATTATAAATAACACAACAGGTAAGGCAGAACCTTCAGTGACGTTAACTGACACAGCGAATCCGCCAAACGAAATAAAAGGAAGTATAACATATACTAACGCAACAACAATAACAGTTGACTTTGACGAAAGCGTCGCGGGGTCATCAATACTAAACTAACAAATTTAAAAAAATAAACTATGCCTATTAATTATTACTGCGCCATTGCAATGAATGGCTCTGATCTGGAAATGAACAAGAACAGTATCACATTGCCGGTCATTGATCCTTTGGCAACAGCACCCGCATCACCGGTGGAGGGGCAAATGTACTTTGATACAACAGCTGGAGATAAAACAATGTATTTCTATAATGGAACTGCATGGATAGAAATGGATGGTTCTGGCTCAGGTGTATCTTCAGTAGCTGGAGGAACGTCTACATATATAACAAATTCAGTTGACCAGAGTACCGGCGATGTTATTTTAACTAGTACATTAGCTGGAGGATCTGGAAATAACACTCAGTTTTATAGAGGTGATGGCACATGGGCAACACCATCTGGATCTTATACTTCATGGACGTTAGATGGAGACACAGGAACACCTCAAGCAATAGCTGATGGAAACACAGCTACATTTGTAGGTGGTTCAGGAATGGATACTACAGTTAGCGCAACAGATACTTTAACTATTGATTTAGATTTGAAGTCTTTAACGAGTGTATCACCCGCAACTGGAGACTTTGTAGCTATACAAGATGTAAGCGATTCAAACGATAACAAAAAAGCATCAATAAGTAGTATAATAGCTTTAGCGCCTCAAGGTGATGTAATAGGTGTTGATGCTGGAGATGGTATTAGAATAGACGACGGATCTACAACGACTCCAGAAGTAAACGTACAATACACAGGTACAAACAACGTTGTAGTTAAAGCTGCAAACGCTGAAGGAACCGCTATAGCTACAACTGATCTTGTAATGTATGCAGACTCTAATGCTAGTGACGCTGTTAAAAGAGGTTTAGTTTCTGATTTACCGTTTGCATCGTCATCAGTAGTATCTGGTGTTACAAGTGTAAACTTTAAAACTGACGGTAATGCTTTAAATGTAGCTTCAAACACGATTACAGGATTTGGCACAATGACAGGTGTATGGCAAGGAACTTCTTCTGAATACGTAAACGGTGAAGGTGACAGAGTATCTTTTCCAGCTATACCTCAAGGTGACATTACAGAAGTAGTTGCTGGAGATTACTTAACTGGTGGTGGAACATCTGGTTCAGTGGAACTTGACGTTGAAGCAACAGTAGCAGCTACAGCAAATAAAATTATAGCAAGAGACGGCTCTGGTTACGGTTATGTTATAACACCTGCTTCTGGTGATAGTTCTACTAAAATAGCAACAACTGCTTTTGTACAATCTTCATTAACCGGTTTATTAGAGTTTAAGGGTGGTTTCAATGCCAGTACCGGTGCAATAGTCGGTGGTGGTAATTTAACATCAGGTGCTGGTAGAGTTGCAGTTGCAGTAGGTGATTACTACGTGGTAACAGTTGCTGGTAATTTCTTTGGAAACGCCGCAACACCTTTAACACCTGGTGATTCAGTTATAGTTCAAACAGCGGCGGCGGCGGGAGCTTCTGTTGAAGGTGACTTTATAGTTGTTCAATCCGATACAGATCTAGCAACATTAACAACAGTTGGTTTAGGTAATGTAAACGGAACATCTAACCAAATAGGTGTTACATACTCAGCAGGTACAGCCACATTAACAAACTTAGATAGAGGATCAAGTCAGAACATATTTAAAAATGTAGCATCTGATTCAGGCACTGCAGTTGCTGATAATAACAATGATACGTTAACAATAGTTGGTGCCGGTGGCGCGTCTACTGCTGTAGTTGGAGATACTCTAACTATAACATCAGCAAATGATAACACGCAAAGAGCCGCGGGTACAGGTTTAAGTTTATCAGGAAATACTATAAATGCAAACGTAGACGGAACTCAAAGCACAGCTGCTAATAATTCGACTACAACAGCATCTAGAACATACAAGGTTCAAGTTGATGGCTCAGACAATTTAGTAGTCAACGTACCTTGGTCAAATACTAATTCAGGTGGTACTGTAACTAGCGTTAGTGCTTCGCACGAAGGAAACGCGTTTACTGTAAGCGTTACTAACCCAACCACAACGCCTGATATCGATATTGATGTTGTTGGTTCTTCTGGTCAATATATAAATGGTGAAGGTAATTTAGTTACTTTCCCAACAATACCACAAGGTGATGTAGAGAGTGTCGCAGCCTCAACAGTAAATGATGAAAAAGGTATTATAGTAAGTAGTGGTTCAGGTCCTAATGTATCTGTTGGTCTTGATATTAAAGGTCAAACAAATTTAGGTGGTGCACCTGCAACTACTGATGAGTTAGTAATTTACGATGCAAGTAGCGATACTAACAAAGCAGTTACCGTATCTAATCTAGCGGCGGCAACACATGATGTTAATTCATATGCTGCTACTATAACTGGGTTTGGAACAGTAACACACAATCTAGGATCTTATGATGTAATAGTGCAACTCTATAATGCTACTAACTATGAAACGATATACGCGTGTGTTGATAGAACTTCTACAAATGCAGTCGGTATTTCTGGAGGTAGTTTCCCAGCAGGAAACATAAGAGTGTTAATTACTAAAGTAATAGCATAATAATAATAAAATTAAATTAAATGGCAATAGAACTATATTGTGATGAAAATATAAACGGTGATCTTACTGTTACTGGTAATATAAGGTTGGCTACAAATGCAACTTATCTTAGAGTAAAAGATTCAGGCGGAGCTCTACCTAGAGTTTTAGGGATGAATGCTTCTAACAACTTTTATGTTGGACCTATTGATACTTATGCTGGTGGACCTATACTTTATGGTTTGTCTACTAATGTGACTAAACACAATTTTTACATAGGTGGTAGTGAAAAAGTTACAATAGATGACACGGGCAACGTAGGTATTGGAACAAACGATCCTGGCACTAAGTTAGATGTTGTAGCTTCAACAACAGGTAAAACTTGGGCAGATTACGCAGGGACTGTAGGAACATTTGAAAGAAACGGAGACTCTAATATAAATATAGTTTCAAGTAACACTGGAGTTGGAGGTGTTTGGTTTGGGGATACTGACTCTATGGTTAAAGGCCGCGTTAGATACGAGCACGCTACTGATAAAATGGAGCTTTGGACTGATAACGCTGAAAGAGTGAGTATAACTTCAACAGGTAGCGTCGGGATTGGAAGCAGCTCACCAAGTTACAAATTAGACGTAGACGGGGTAATTAGAGGTGAGCAATATTTAAGATTAAGAGATTCAGGCGGTACAAATAGATTTAGCGTTAGATCTGAGACTACATACAGTACTATAGATAATGGAAGCAACGCTCTAAACTATATAGCTAACACCCACGCGTTTTTAAGAAGCACGACTGAAATAATGCGCGTTCATTCTAATAATAACGTTGGAATAGGAACTAATGCACCAACTGCCAAGTTACACGTTGATGGATCGGCTTTTAGAGTAACAAATGGAAACGAAACGGGTCTTGATATTGATAACGATGCTTATGTTTATCAATTTGGTGACATGGGCACAGGTGAAAACGGGTCTCATCTTGAGATTTCATCACCTGACGAAATAGCTTCTTTTATTTCTTGCAATTTAGGGGTTGGCACGTCTAGCCCAGTTGATAAACTAGATATCAGAGGAAACTCTGCTTTTTTTGGAAGTATAAATGGATACACGGGATCTACTTCAAATAAATGGTTACAAATGCTACAATCAGGCAGTTTAACTTATATAAGTACAGGTACTACAAACGAAACAATATATTTTGGCTTAGGACCCATAGCTAACACAACAAATATAAGTTGCACCGGAACCGCAACAGCTACAAATTTTATATTATCTTCAGATGAAAGATTAAAAAAGAATATAAAAGATTTAGAGCCTAAAAAAATAGATATTAAATGGAAGAGCTTTGAATTAAAGCTAGAACCAGATTATAAAAGAGTTGGTGTAATAGCTCAAGAATTAGAAAAAACAAATCCAGAATTTGTAAGAGAAGACGTAGACGGAACAAAGTCTGTTGCTTATATAGATTTATTAATAAGTAAAATTGTTGAGTTAGAAGCAAGAATTAAAAAGCTAGAAAAATAATGGCGGTTCCAGACACTAATACTTTTTCTTTACAAGATGTAGTTGACGAGTTTGATAAACTTAACCCTCAGCCAGATGATCTTGTAGACTGTTTTGCTAGTGCAAGCGCTAGTTCATTTGATCCAGCCTATGAAGGTTCTAAAGATAGATTATCTAATTTTAGAAATTACAACGGTGTTTTTGCAGGTCAAGTTGTTACTATTTTTGGACAATCATTATCTAGCTCTAGCAGTTGGACTAATCAAGTACTAGCTCTTGATAATGCTTACATAGGGCATGATGTTAAGTTTATATGGCACTATATTAGTGGAACTGGCTTTAGAGGAGATCTACAAGTTGGTGGAAACGCGACTCTGGGCACAACAACTTTTGATTTTGATACTTATTCAGGAACAGCATGGCAGACTAGTAGAAGTGATACTGCTTCTTATTCAAGCGTGACTTGGTTTGACATAGCTACAGGTACAACGGCTTTAAGGTGGAATAAAAGAGCTAACAGTGCGCCTCCATCAGGAGGAACTGGTTTATCGCCACCACCATATACAGGAGGAGACAGCACTTATTATTATGCTGAAACATCTAGTCCAGGATATTCAAATAAAAATTTTTGGTTAAGAAGCCCAACGGTTTCAATAACTAGTGGTAACCAAAGTTTAGATTACTGGAGAGGTAATCTTGGTTCAAATATGGGCTTTTTATATATTGCTGTAGAAGTAATGACATAATAGTAAAAATGGTGTAAAACCAGTGATAATAGAGATATAACCGGCTCGGGCAGAGCAATAACCAATGTCTAACTAAAAACCAAAACCAATGACATTTTTTTACCAGACTCAATCATGGAGTAGTCAACCACAAATTACGGAAGAAACCAAATCAATTTGGGAACATATTGTTCAAAAGAAAAACTGGAGAATAGTTCAGTTACCAAATGGATTCTACCAAACTGAATACCTTGATCCTAAAAAAGAAGATTGTTGGATCGATGTAACGAGACGCGAAACAATGGAAGGTGCTGAATCAGCGATTGATGCCTCTATTAACCATTATGAGAAAAAACTAGCTCATATTCGTGGACCACAAATCGTTAAAACTTTTAAATAAAAAAAATTAAATCTAATCAAATTAAATTATGTCAGACTCAATAGTCAAAAATCTTAACTTTGGAGACGAAGCTAGAAAACAAGTATTTAAAGGTATAACAAAACTCACAAAAGCTGTTAGCTCCACGTTAGGAGCTAGCGGCAAATGTGTAATGTTAGAAGATAACACTGGAAGACCAGTGATAACAAAAGACGGTGTAACTGTAGCAGATTCAGTTATATTAAGAGATCCAGTAGAAAATATGGGGGCTACGCTTTTAAAAGAAGCAGCTCGTAAAACCGTAAGAGAAGCAGGAGATGGTACAACAACAGCAACTGTTTTAGCTCACGCTATATTAGAGGAAGCTTATAACGTATCAGATAAAACAAACTCAAGAGAGTTGAAAGACGGTATAAATAACGCCGTAGATAAGGTTATAGAGTTTTTAAAAACAAACTCAATAGATGTACAAGGAGACATGCTTAATCAAGTGGCTTCTATATCTACCAACAACGATAAGTTTTTAGGTTCTATTATTGCAGATGCTTTTAAAGCAGTAGATAACACTGGTGTAGTAATGATGGAAACCTCGGCAGATGGAAAAACAGAGTTTGAAGTAGTTGAAGGTGTACAATACAATAAGGGAATTACTAATTCTCACTTTGTGACTAATAAACAAAATAATTCTGCAGAACTAGAAAATCCACTAGTACTACTAATTGAATCTCCAGTAGAAACAATTAGACAAATTCAATCAGTGCTAGAGTACGTAATAAAAAACAATAAACCTTTGCTTATTATAGGCGATTTAGAACAAGGCGTTTTATCAGCTCTAGCAATGAATAAAATGAAAGGCAATATAAAAGTTAACGTCGTTAACGCGCCTACATACGGTATAAATAAGAAACAAATGTTAGATGACTTGTCAATGCTAACTAATGCCGTTATTATAAATGAAGATTTAGGTGACGATATGGATTTAATCCAGGTTGAACATTTAGGAACGTGTTTGAAAAGTGTTACAACACATGATAGCACTATAATACAAGTTTCAGAATCTTCTGAAGAAATAAACAATATAATTAAAGATATAAAAAGTAAACTGCTAACTGAGAAAAATTCAAACGTAGTAATTAGGCTAGAAAAAAGACTAGCTATGTTAGCTGCTAGAATTGCAATAGTAAAAGTAGGTGCTAACTCTGAAATTGAATTAAAAGAAAAGATGGATAGGGTTGAAGACGCTATCTGTGCTACTAAAGCTGCTGTTAAAGAAGGTATAGTATCAGGTGGAGGAATAGCTTTACTTAATGCCTCTAATAATATTAAATCAAAAGATATTGGCGAAAAAGTATTACTAAAAGCAATACAATCACCCTTTAGAACAATATTAGAGAATGCAGGCATAGAAGTATTTGAGCAAGCACCAGAAAAAGGAGTTGGCTTAGATGTTGTTACAGGAAATATGGTAAATATGATTAAATCAGGTATCGTTGATCCTTTACTAGTAACTAAAAGTGCCTTACGAAACGCAGCTTCTGTAGCTACAACAATACTATCAACCGATTGTGTAATCAATAACTTAAGAGTAGATGAAAGCAATAGGTAGAAATTTAATTATACAAAAAACAAAAGAAGGAACTACTAAAACAAAAGGTGGTTTACTTTTAGCAGAGAACCAAAGAGAAGATATTAGATACGTAGAAGCAACAGTTGTTTCTGTGGGTACTGATGTTTCAGGTGTTAAGCAAGGGGATGTTATATTTTACGATAGGCATGCTGGTCATAAAATTGAAATTAAAAAACAATCATATAGAGTTATAAAAGCTCAAGACGTGGTGGTCGTGACATGAGATCGTTAAAGGCTAGTGACATTAAGGAGTTAAACCTGCTTAAGCATTATAGAATAATTAGAAAATGGGCTTGTAAAAACAACGAGTTAAATGATGCTGATTTAGAATTGTTAATATACTTAGATTGTATTGGTTTTTTTAATATAAAAGATTTTAAAATAGGATCTTATTCTTACAGTTGGGACACAAGGCGCTGGAGCAAGCTTGTTGATCAAGAATGGATAGTTGTGTGGAGAAAAAGAAATAGAACAACACAGAAACACAACATGTATCAAGTTTCGTTTAAATGCAAACAACTTATAAATAGAATATATAGAATAATGCTAGGTGATGAAGATTTACCAACAAGCACAAGAAGAAATAAATTAATAAATGGAAAAAGTTATACTGATAAAGTTTTAACTAAAGCTATTTACAACGTAAACAAAGACAAAGAAAGATAACATGGAATCAATTCTAGGAGGAACAGCAGGAGGAGCGCTGGCTAATGCTATTCGCGAGGCTAGAAGTCGTAAGTCTTCTAGGTTTCAAGCAAAACAAAAAAGAGCTGCATACAATAAAGCTGGATACATGGGCATGATTAACAACGCTCGAACGCAAGCAAATAATGTAGCAAATAATGTAGCAAATAATACAGCGAATCCAGTGCCTCAAACTTTTGATCCTGCAACAATGCAAATGGCAGATCCAACTATGGGTGCTATGGGTGATGTTGCGGAAAGAACATCAATACCGCCTCAAACTTTTGATCCAGCAACAATGCAAATGGGTGCACAAGCTATAAACGAAGCTGAATTAGATCCGACAGGTGGAGCAGCTTTAGCCGCACCATCAAACGCAGCGGCAAATCTAGCAGATCCTGCTACTAGAAACTTTGGAGTAGCTGGTGTAGCTGAAAACATGTTTGGAACACCTTTTCAGAGACAAAGATCTGTTAGTAAAAAATATTGTAGTAAAAAAAAATAACAAACTAAAATAATGGAAAAAGATAAAGCAATAATAAACAACCCAAAGCTTGACGGGCAAGTAGGTGAAAACGCTGTGTGGGATGGACCTTTAAGTAAAGAGGGTTTCCCAATGGGAGAAGGTTCTAGTTCAGGTATTACTGGTATGCAAGTATCTAAGTATCCAACGGCTTATTCAGCTGGACCAATAACGTCTAAGAGTTCTTTATATTCTAAGAAATAATGTATACATCTCCACTATTTAAAGATTTCCCTGAAATAAAGGAAAAGAACAAAGGAAAGTTTACAGCTTGGGCTAAGAAAAACGGGTTTAAAGACGCGTGTTCTGCGGCTACTGCTGTTATGGCAAAAAAAGATAAATACAGCGATGAAGTAGTCAAAATGGCTAACTACGCAAATAACTTCGGTTGTAAAAAAAAATAAATGAAAAGTAATTCACCATTCAAACAAGACAAGTGCGCTGCCGCTTGGGAAAAGAAAAAAGCAAGTTATATGTCAAGAAAATCTAAAACAGGTTTAGACATGTCTAAGAAAAACAAAGCTGGAGGTTATGATAAAAAAGAAATTCCAATAAGCGAAAAAGAAAACCTAGCTGAATACAATAGAGAAAAAGGAGAGTTTGAGTGCGTTAATGGCAAGATAGTTCTTAAGAAAACCGGTGACGATAAGTAACAAATAAAATATAATATGGCATTTCATATAAACAGTCCTTTTCACATGGAAGACAAGCAATGTGAAGCTTGGAGAAAACAGGCGGCTAAACTTGACAAAGAAGTCAAAGCTTTAAGAGCTGAAAGCAAAAAAACAGGTAAGGTAACGAACTGGGATGCTCAAGCAGATGAATTGTCTAGAGTAAGAGAAAGAATATCAGAAAAATGTAAAAAATAATATATGAAATTTTCATCACCATTTATGGCAAAAAGCCCACTTAATCAAGAGTTTGGGGAAAAAGAACCATCTGTTGTTGAAACAGATGCTAGCAAAGAAAAAAGAGAATTATCTCAAGAAACAAAAGACTCTTTACAAAAAAGAGCCTGTAAAAGAGATAAGCCTTTTTATAGTAAAAAACACGGAAAATACGTTGAATGCGAAGATGGCGTATTAACAAATACACCGAAAAACACGTCAACATACGAAAAACTATAACTATGAGTTCACCATTTCAAAAAGCCTTTTCGGCTAAAACACCATTTCTAAAACACGATAAGATACAGAAACAGCTAGACAAACTTAATAAAAAACACGGTGATACTGATTTTTATGAAAGACAAGATGTTCAAAATTTGATTAAGAAAAAAACAGCTGCCAAAGAAGCTCATAAGTCTGACAAACCTTTACCTATTGATGATAAAAATAGTTACGAATACGACTATGATCAAAATGAAGATATAACCACTGCTAAAAAAGCACCATTAAAAAAAAACAATAGTCCTTTAGATCAAGGTGGTTATGCAGGAGGAGGAATGAGTAGAAGTGATTACGCATCAACTGCTGATCTTTATCAAAACATGTTTAGTAAAGTAGAGGGCGCAACAAAACAGTTCATGGATGGTCAAGCTGATGTTGAGGCAAGAGCTGATTCTGGGGAAGCTAGAGCACTAAGAAGAGATAGAAAGTTTAAAAAAAAGGGCGCTTCAATGAGTAAAAAAAGGCAAGCTAGGTTTAATGAAAAAACTGATGAAATTAGTGAAAGAGCTGCTGATTTTAGAGGCTTGGCTAACAACAAGCAACAGAGAGCTGCAGTCGCAGCTAGTAACGCAGCTAATACTACAAATTCAACACAAACCACAAAACCACCAGTAACACCACCAGTAACACCACCAGTAACACCACCAGTAACACCACCAGCAACAAACCAACCTGCTGCGAATAATGCGTGGACTACTCTTTTCAGAACTGTTCAAGGTCTTTCGCAAAATGTAAACAAAAAGGCAATTAAAAATTTCAATAAAGCAATAAACCCAAATAATAAAAATCAAATACAAAAACCATAAATTTATCATGGGACATAAAGGACATTACGGAGAATACAGCGGAAACGCAAAGTGGTCAAAGGTTACAAGCAGTAATATGGGAGCTACAAAAAGAGATGATGAAGCTCATATGAAATATCTTAAAGAAGATATTAATTATGATAATAAGCACGGTCATAGCGACGAAAGTATGACAGCTGACGAAAAGCATATTTCAAAATTAGCAGGTGATTTAAAATACGATGAAAAAAAACATGGATCCGCTCTTCATCAAAGCATAATGGTTAAATCTGACGGTAGTGCTTACACTAAAGAAGATGATGAAAAAGCTCATGAAAATGAAATACGTAACTTTGCTAAGACTTTAAATGTCTCCGAGGAGTCAACAAGAAAAGGTGGCGCTGTAGGCGGAGGATGGATAGGCGGCGGAAAAATTTTAAGTGGCGCTAAACAAATTGCTAAATTTGCGGCTAAAGTTGGTGCTAAAAAAGGAGGCGCCAAAGGAGTAGATGAAATAATTTAAAATAACTAACTAAAAATAAAAAAAATGGCATACGAAAAAAATCCAATAATGAACCAAAACAAAGGTTACGCTGGACAAGAAGTAAAAGATTTAATGAAAGACAACCCAATAGCTAAAGACGCAAGTGGCGGAAGAGGTGGATCATGGATGTCTAAGCACTCACAATCAAAAATGGGTGGTGGATCACCTTTGATGGCTGCTAAACCAGATTTTGCTGATTTAGATAAAGATGGCGATAAAAAAGAAACCATGAAAAAAGCTGCTGAAGAAGCTGGTAAAGCTGGTGGAAAAATTGCTACTGCTATGCCAAACGCTAAAAAATAACAGTAGGGAACTGTACAAAACTCATAACTAAACTTAACAAAACAAAAAAAACAAAACAAAATGGCAAATTATTTAAATTTCCCCGTTACTGGCGGGTATTCTGTTGTAGGCGCTGCTGCTGACCCAGGATTAGATGGAGACAACTTAATACTAGTTGGTTCAGTTGCAAGTTTCAGCATAGCTACGGCTAATCCTACAAACGCAGCTACTTCATTAACTCAAATTACTTTTAACCTTTCCGGTACATCTGCAGGATCAGATACTGTTATAGTAACAGTAGGTTCTGTTGCAGCTGGAACTGACCCAGCAGGTACAGCACCTTTTATAGCGACTCGAGACGCTGCAGGTTCTGCTGCTTACAATGTTTTACTTAAAGCTGCTATAATTAAAGCTATCGGAGCAAATCCAGGTGGAGTTATTTCTACTATAGTGTTACCATTAGCTCAAGCTAGCAATGCTCAGTATAACTTTGCGAATACTGTATACTTTAAGGACTTCGCTATCTCATAACTATGAAATCTAGAGGCTTAGGAGACGACATAGAGAAGTTTACTAAAGCTTCAGGTATTAAGAAGTTAGTTGATAACGTATCAAAAGGTTTAAATATCCCTTGCGGCTGCGCAAGTCGCAGGGATACTTTAAACAAGTATTTTCCAAATAGAAAACAATAAATGGCTTTTAAATTAACTAATCCACCTTACCAAACAAATCAAACTCCAATTTACCATGTAGATATGGAAGAAGGTGTGATGGGTAAAGCTAATAATAATGGAACAATAATTATAAACAAAGACATTGATCCTGAAGAAGTACCTGGTGTTATTGCGCATGAAGAAATTCATATAGAGCAAATGAAACGAGGTGATTTAGATTATGACAATGAAAATGTTTACTGGAAAGGTAAAAAATATTCAAGAGCTGATATGGAAGAAGGGGCGCAAAACTTGCCTTGGGAAGCTGAAGCTTATAAAAGATCATGAAAGGTTTTTCAGAAAAAGGTTATCTAAGTGATAGTCCTGATGTAGATAAACATCAAAATATAATACAAGGAAATAAAATAACAATGAAAGGTGTTGAATTTAAAGTTTTGGGAACAGACGATAGGGGATATACTAAAATAATGTATCCGGGATATGATTATACTTTTCCAGGAGCAAAATACGTAATAGAAACACCAATTAAAAAATAAAAAACTATGAGTTCACCATTTTACCAGCAATTTTCAGCAAAGTCACCTTTGCTCCAAGCTAAAAAATCACAATTAGAAAGAGCTAACGCTTTAGTTAGAGAATCCCAAGCTGATGTAGATGCTTCAAGAGCAACTTTTGGTACTAATAACGTAGACGAAGCTTTTGATAGAAAATTAAGAGTATTAAAAGATAGAGTAAAAAAAGCTAATAGCTTAGGAAGTGATATTGATTATGATACTACTGATGCTTCCGATGCAGGTGAAAAAAGATCAAGTGCTTTAAAACAAAGATTTAAAAAAACAAAACCTGGAGATCTTATAGACGAAAGCACGCATGAAAGTACTACCTACAAGTCTAATGACTTGAAAGATAAAATACCAGGAATGAAGTATAACGTTGAAAACCTTAGTGAAATACAAGAAGATGACAAAGGTCAATTTATGACGACTTTGGACGAAAGCGAAACTTATGGCGGTGAAAGACCTACAAGTCGTACTGTTACAAATTACGATCAAGGTGAGGGCGCTGTAAGAGATACGTTGAGACCTTTTGCTGGTAAAACTTTCAAAAAGCCAAGATAGTGAAAAAAATTTGGCAATGGTTAAGCGGTAACGTAATCAAAGACGTTGGAGATGTTATCGACAAACTAACAACCACTGAAGAGGAAAAACTTCAAATCAAAAAAGACATACAAGTTATAGTTGAAAAAGCAGCTGCTACGGCTGAAGATCAAATAACAAAACGCTGGGAATCAGACATGACTTCAGATTCTTGGCTTAGTAAAAATACGCGCCCTATGGCACTTATTTTCTTATCGTTTATGGCTATAGCTTTTATATGGGTTGATAGTCATCATGAAATTTCATTTACTGTAGAACAGGAATGGATAGAATTATTAAAACAATTATTAACAACCGTATACGTAGCCTATTTTGGTTCACGTGGTTTTGAGAAATATAAATCAATAAGTAATAAATAAAAAATGGGACAATATCCAATAACAGCCGGAGTATTCGGCAAAGCTTTAGCAATACCTGGTACTGGTAATGGTGGCACAATCACCACACCATCTGCTTGGTTATTTGAAAATCAATCAGGAACCTTAGGAACAAATTACAATAGCTCTCAAGTATACGTTGGTGCAACAGGAACAGTAACAGCAATATTATCGGGCACAGTAGGAGCTCAAGACACGGCGACTGGTTTGGACTTAACTTCAGGAGGTTTAGCTTACGTTACAGGAACAGCTTTAGTAACTTCAGCTACTAGCTTAGTTCCTAGATCCCCAGCTAGTCAACCGTCAGGTTTAACAGTAGACATAACAGCAGACTCATTAGCAACTGTTGGAGCCGCAGGTTTAAACTACACCAACGGGGCATTTACTGTTGCTGGCGGGAGTGGATTAACGGGTACAATCGGCGTTAATGCCGGAACTGGAGCTATAGAAACCGTAATCATAACAAATGTTGGTACAGCAGTAGCGTCTGACAATTTTGCACCACTAGGAAGAGGAGGCGATGGAAACGGTCAAATAGTTCTTCAAGGTAATGGGGTAGTTACTGCTGTAGCAATAAATGCAGCAGGAACTAATTATTCTGTAGGAGATATTTGCAAAGTAACACAAGCTGGAAGCAACGGGAGTTGTACATTTGTAATTACTTCAGTAAATAGTCTACTACCCGTGGTAGGAGACGCTATAACTTTTAAAGACGTTCAAGTAGGTTCAGTTTTACCAGTAGCAATTGACTATGTGGTAACTTGTCCAGCTGGTTCAGTAGCGTTAAAATAATAATAAAACGTGTAACTATATTAATATAAACAATTAAATAAAATCAAATTATGAGTAAAGTAAAAGAAATGGTAAAAGCAATGATTACTGAAGAGCAGTTAAAAACTGTGCAAGATCAACAAGCTAAACTTAGCGAACTATTAAAATCTATAGGTGTCTTAGATGTTCAAAGAATGAATTTGCATTCTAATGTTAAAACATTAAGTGAAGAGATTGAGGTTACTAAAAAAGAACTTGAAAAAGAATACGGTCAAGTTAATATCAATCTTACTGATGGAACTTATTCTGAAATAGAAAAAGAGGATGCAAAATAATATTAGAAAAATCAGCATAGGTTCTGACTATAAAAATGATGCAATGCATTACTCTGTAGGACAACAAGTATACGGAGGACATGAAATATCACATATTTTATTAAGTGAATCTGATGGATCTTATAATATACATATCAAAAAAAACAACGAGGTATTGCCATGGAAGAAATTTAACTCTAACATGGCTATATCTGTTGAGTACGATTTAGAATATTAATGCGTAGTTTATTTGATTTTATTGTAGAACCCCTAGGGGATAAATACAGTAATACAGTAAAAGTTGGTGATGTAGATTTAGTTGTTAATACTAAAATTGAAAACTGGAAATTTGTAAATAGATTAGCTAAGGTTATTGAAACGCCAAGGGCATTTAAAACGCCTATAAAAAAAGGTGATATAATTATATTGCATCAAAACGTATTTAGAACCTTTTATGATATGAAAGGTGTAAAAAAGAAAAGTAGATCTTATTTTAAAGATAATCTACATTTTTGCGCTATAGATCAAATTTATCTATATAAAAATAAATATGGATATCACTCGTTTGGTGATAGGTGTTTTATTAAACCTATAAAAGATAATCAAGATCTAACGCTAGATAAAGAGCAAAGACTTATTGGTATATTAAAATATGGCAATAGCTCTTTAAACAAGCTAGGAATAAACCCAGGAGACCTAGTTGGATATACACCTAATGGTGAATGGGAATTTTTAGTTGGCGATAGTCGACTTTATTGTATGAAATCTAATGATATTGTAATTAAGTATGAACACGAAGGAAACGAAGAAGAATATAATCCAAGCTGGGCATGTAGCAGTTGAGGAATTAATTAAGGTGGCTAAAGAACCTATTGTAGATTCAGACGATGATATATCAGCTGACAGATTAAAAAATGCAGCTGCAACAAAAAAATTAGCAATATTTGATGCTTTTGAAATACATAACCGTATAGTAGAAGAGCAAAATATGTTAGATGAAAAACCAAAAGAAGCTAAAAAAGAAATTTCTTTTAAAGGCTTCGCAGAAGGAAGATCTAAAAATGTATAAGCAGTCTTTATATAAGGTCTTAAAAGACTACGTAAAACCTAAAGTTCTTAACAGAATGAATAGGTATAAAAAATGGGAATATGGTTATAACGAAGAGCATGATTTAATAGTTATAAGTAAAACAGGTGAAATAGGCGAGATATATGAAATACAAAATCTTGTAATTGCTTTACCTAAGCAAAAAGATGTTGTTGAATTTGAAGAAGACAAATGGACTTATACACCGTACCCAAAAGAATTAAATAGAATTAAATCTGTGTTTGATTGGGAAGAATACCCGTTAGACTTTAAAGAAAAATGGTATGACTATATTGACAAAGAATTTACAAGGCGTGAAGAAGGTTTTTGGTTCATTAACAAAGGTGTTCCTACTTACATTACTGGCACTAATTATATGTACCTGCAGTGGAGTAAAATTGACGTCGGGCAACCGGACTTTAGGGAATCAAATAGATTATTCTACATTTTCTGGGAAGCTTGTAAA
>Ga0209535_1000854_pt1 | contig 21201 bp, 17 predicted proteins | sample LinPmetageLP28_FD_184041 | JGI IMG/M metagenome (GOLD analysis project Ga0209535, IMG submission 184041) | Marine viral communities from the Pacific Ocean - LP-28 (SPAdes) (version 2) | ecosystem: Environmental > Aquatic > Marine > Oceanic | place: Pacific Ocean | collected 2009-08-22
CTCCTGTAACATACAAGTGGGATAAACGTGCTAAATATGGCGATATTACAGCAGATGATTATGATCTTGCTGCACAGACACCAGATGGCACTCACAAAGAAGATTGGCTAGACATAGGTTTTAAAGCACAAGAAGTTCAAGCTCTTGAAGAAGCTGCTGGATATACAACTGCCGCTAAGAAAAACCTTACCGTATCTACATCAAGTGATGGCAAGCAGATGGGTCTACAGTACAGCAAGTTTGTACCAATACTCGTAAAAGCGATTCAAGAACAGAACGCATTAATTGAAGCACTCACTGCAAGAGTAGCTACACTAGAAGGGTGATCATGGAACTAATACCAAGACACTTTCCAAATGTAGGCGTAGTTGAGGCCCAGCTACCAGAGGACGTTGTTGCAAACATTTGGACAGTGATCAATGAAGCACGGGAACAACCAGAGGACATGAAGTCTGAGTTGGCTGGTAACATCAGTTCTTCCATCAGGTTGGACTCTAGCTCTCCCTTGCTTGAAGAGTTCGTTACTAAAACAATACCGGCTTTCATGGACAGTCACATGCAAAACTATGGCGCACCTTGGAGAGCCGTTATGAAAGAGGGCCAAGGGTTTAGTTTAGAAAGCCTGTGGGTCAACTTTCAGAAGCAACATGAGTTTAACCCACCCCACGATCACAGTGGTGTGTATTCCTTTGTAATCTGGATGCAGATACCTACGTCTTATGCAGAGCAGAAGAAACTTCCCATTTGTGCTAACTCAAATGCAGCTAACCACATATCTAACTTTGCATTTAGCTACACAAATACGTTGGGCAGGGTATCAACTTTTGCATATAACATGGAGAAAGAGGCAGAAGGATATATGGTTATGTTTCCGTCAACAATGCTTCATCAGGTCTTTCCGTTCTACGACAACGATGGGGAACGTATATCCATCTCAGGCAACATTAATATAGGAGAACTACAATGACCCGTACAGCAGATGAAATCACACAAGCACATGCAGCTTGTTTAGGCGGGGCAAGCACAATCAATAGTGTTATTGCTACTCACGCTAAAGGCAATAGTGCAACAGACAAAGACTTTGGGCATGACCTAACGCATGATGAAAAGAAAGCCCGTGTGACACGTAGCGTAGGCTATTTGAAGCATCAGAAAGACACATACAGTGATTGGGGTAGCAAAGACTTTACTGCAATCGACGCGGCTATCACAGCAGCCGATAGCTTTACAGGGTAAGTTGTTGATATTAATAGTGACAACGGAGATTATTTAAATGCTTGGTTTCTCCCCACTCGCAGACAATTCCATAGCGGGTTTTGGCAACGCTCCAAGTGATGTTACTGTTACAGGAGTTTCTGGCACTGGTGCCGTTGGAACTGTAACATTAACGTGTTTCTCCAATATATCTGTTACAGGTATAGCCGCCACAAGCGCGGTTGGTTCTGTTACGATTGATGCAAAAGCTAATGTGTCCGTAACGGGTGTAGCCGCTACAAGCGCGGTTGGTTCTGTAGTCGTTTGGGGGGCTATAATCCCCAACCAGACGCCAAGTTATTCTGTAATCACACCCTCTCAGTCTTCAACTTTCTCTGCTATAACTCCTTCGCAAACTCCAAGCTGGGGGGAGATCGCTGCATAGTTGCTTAGAAGCAGAAACAGGGGTATAGTCTATTTAAATTTATAGCTGAGGTCACATCATGGCTACATACACTAGCGCCAACGCAATTAAAAAAATATCTACTGGTGATGAGTCGGGTACATGGGGCGACAGCACCAACAACAACTTTGATATCATAGACCGTGCAGCCAATGGTTTTGTTTCGATTGCTTTATCTGGCACGTCTTACACGTTGTCGTTGTCCACTACGGCGGTTCTGTCTGACGGTCATTACAAGGCTATAAATTTTACAGGAACTCCGGGTGGAACTTGCACGGTTACTTTAGAGCAAAACGACAAAGCCCGACTTTACATGATCTTGAACAGCACAGATCAAAGCTTGTCTATAACACAAGGGTCTGGTGCCAATGTCACAATAGCCACTACAAAGTCGGCTATTGTTCTAGCTGACGGAGCAGGTTCTGGGGCCGCAGTCACAGATTTTACAGCGGTTCTTAGTTCTCTAACGGAGCTTGATGTAACTGCGGGTACAGTTAGTGCCAGCAAAGCGGTTGTTGTTGACAGCAACAAGGACATTACAGGCTTTAGAAACGTCACAATGACGGGTGAATTGGACGCAGCAACGTTAGACATTAGTGGTGCCGTGGACATAGATGGCGCAGTAAGCATTGCGGCTGCTACAACGATAGCTACGAATAATAAAATACAGTTTCGTGATGCGGCTATATATGTTCAATCCAGCGCGGACGGTCAGTTAGATATTGTTGCGGACACTGAGGTGCAGATTGCAGCAACCACGATTGATATAAACGGTGCGGTGGCTTTAAACGGCGCGATTACAGGGGCTACTAACATTACCCTGTCAGGAGAATTAGACGCCGCCACATTAGACATATCTGGTGACGCGGACATTGACGGCACTCTTGAGACTGATGCCCTGTCCCTTAACGGCACCGCAGTCACTAGCACGGCGGCAGAGCTTAACATCATGGACGGCGGCACATCTGCTTCTGCCGTTACGGTGGTTGATGCGGACCAGATCGTTTTGAACGACAACGGAACGATGAAGCAGATCACAGTCAGTTCTTTAAAAACATATTCGGATGGTGAAACGGCTTGGGTGAACTTTAATGGCACCGGTACTGTTGCCATTACAGCTAACGCAAATGTTAGCGGAATTACGGATAATGGCACAGGAGATTATACTTTAGCTTTTAGTCCCGTTTTTTCAGATGCAGACTATATTGGCACTTGCGGCACTTCTTTCCCCGGTGCGGGTGTTAATCTCATGGTTGAATCAACAGACGCAACTGATGGAACTCCTGTTTTAAAAAGCACCTCAGAAATAAACGTTAGTTCTGTTACAGATAGCAATAATCACATTGATTTGGATAACCAATACTGGAACTTTATCAGATGATAAAACACACTAAATATCGTGTGATCTTTGAAGACCCAGACGATCTGGACGCCCCAGTGAAAGTTTTGATACCGTCTCAAAGCTGGTTGGATGAAGCAATGTCAGGAAAGCTGCCACCGATTTGGGTTTACTGGCAGTTACAAGATGACGAGCAACAGGCCATAGATGAGGGTCGGCATAAATCCTTTAAACATGACTCAGAAAAACATGCTCTACAATGGTCTGCTCCTCGCATTGACCCTTTGACGGAAGAAGAAGCAATGGAGTATTTGTGTATGAAAGACCTGCCACGCCGCGTTTGGTCTAAGGAACACAACCGCCCTATGTTTTGGATTGTTCGCACGGAGCAAGTACCATCTGACAGGAACTTTAGAAATGCTTGGAGAATGGCGGCATGACCACATTTGTAAAAATAGGTGCTACATCTTATAAAGCTGCCGATTATACGGTCCCAGCGGATCGCACGTTTCGTAACGCTTGGTCTGCTCCTGCGGCAGACACTACCGTTATACAGATCGACATGGTAGCTGCCAGAAAGATTTGGCAGGATAAGATAAGATCGGCTCGTAAACTAGAGCTTGAAAAACTTGATACTCTATACATGAGGGCTTTAGAGGCTGGTAATACATCAGATCAAGCCACTATTGTCGCACAGAAGCAAGCGTTAAGGGATGCTCCAACTAACTCTGGAATAGCAGCGGCAACAACACCAGATGAATTAAAAGCTGTTCAGCCTATTCCTAACGTAACGGTGGTTTGATAATGCCGCTTACAGACCTTAAATTTAAACCCGGAATAAACAAAGAGATTACGCCGTATTCTGAAGAAAACGGTTGGGTTGATTGTGATAAGGTGCGGTTTCGGTTTGGTTATCCTGAAAAGCTAAACGGCTGGGAAAAAAACACCAACAATGCTTTCTTGGGGTTATGCCGTGGATTGCATGAGTTTGTTGCTTTAAGCGGCGAAAAGTTTTTGGGCGTTGGAACTGAAGAAAAGTTTTACATTAAACAGGGTACAGCATTTAAAGACGTTACCCCCATTCGCCTTACTACTAGCGCAGGAGACGTTACATTTGCTGCAACAGATGGATCGCCTGTTCTCACTGTAACAGACACAAATCATGGCTGTATAGTAAACGATTTTGTAACTTTTTCTGGCGCGGCAACATTGGGCGGAACGATTACAGCAAACGTCTTGAATCAAGAGTATCAAGTTACAGAAGTTGTAAATGGAAACACGTACAAAGTATCGGCTAGAACCGTTAGCACAATAGAAAGTATTACGGTATCTGGTGGGATAAGCGCCACAGCGGTCAATGCGAATAGCAGTGATACGGGCAACGGCGGCAGTAGTGTTGTCGGTGCTTATCAGATTGGATCAGGGTTAAACTCTTCTGTGCAAGGCGGTGTTGGTTGGGGGGCTGGTCTTTGGGGCGGCACAACAGATGGTGCGTTGGTTGGTCAGCTTAACGAAGCCTTAGACGATAGTGAAACTACAATTACCCTAGATAGCACAACGGGCATTGTGGCTAATGACGTTATACTTGTAGACTCTGAGTTAATAAAAGTGGGTGGAATTAGCAGTAACGATTTAACAGGCTGTACTCGCGGTCACTTAGGCACCACTGCCGCTACTCACGCCGATAATAGTGTGGTTCTTTTAGCTGTTGGCAACGCGGCAAGTTCAAACGATTTTGTTGGTTGGGGTGAGGCAATAAACACAGATTCAATAAGTGCCGCAAGCACCCTGCGTATTTGGACTCAAGATAACTTTGGTGAGGACTTAATTCTTAATGACCGTAACGGCTCAATCTATTATTGGGATAAAACAAACGGCGTAGGCACAAGGGCCAAGGCTCTAACAGATAGCGGTTTGGGCCTCGGAACGCGCACCTCAGTTCCCACTGTGGCTTTACAGGTATTACTTTCCGACAGAGATCGTCACGTTATTGCGTTTGGTGCGGATGGCCTTGGTGCATCTTCAACGGCTACAGATGGTAGTGGGACTCAAGACCCTTTGCTTATACGATTTAGTAGTCAGGAAAACCCTGTTCAATGGTATCCAACAGCCAGTAATACAGCGGGTGATTTGCGTATAAGTTCTGGCTCCACTATTGTTCAAGCCGTTGAAACACGGCAACAAATACTGGTGTTTACGGATGTATCTATTCACGCAATGCAGTTTATTGGGCCACCGTTTACTTTTGGCATTAACCTAATCTCTGAAAACATTACAATCGCTAGTCCCAAAGCTGCAATCGCGGTTGATGACCAAGTATTTTGGATGGGGGACGCAGAGTTTTACGCCTACTCAGGTGCAGTGCAGCGAATACCTTGCACAGTCAGAGACTTTGTGTTTGACGGCATGAACAGGGACCAAAAAGAAAAGGTTATAGCTGGGGCTAATGTCTCCTTCTCGGAGGTGTGGTGGTTTTACCCATCTAACGATGCTGGAAACACCGAGAATGACCGTTATGTAGTATATAACTACATGGAAAAGCTTTGGTTTATAGGAACTTTGGGGCGCACTGCGTGGTTAGATCGCGGTATTTCTGCGTTTCCAATTGCTACATCTACAGATAACTTTTTGCTTGATCATGAAAAAGGAACTGAGGACGATGGGTCAGCTATGTCCACGTTTATTGAGTCTGGTGACATGCGTATATCACAAGGCAATCAGTTTTCATTCATCAGTCGTGTGATTCCTGACGTTAATTTCAGGGAAACTACGGACACCTCTACGATGAATTTTATTTTGGAAACAAAGAACTTTCCGGGCCAAGTGGATCAGAACTCTTCTACAAACGCGGTTGCAAAAACGTCTGCAACGCCCATAGACCAGTACACAAACCAGTACTTTACGCGGTTGCGAGGCCGCAGCTTTACGTTAAAGGTGCAGTCCACTACGCAAAACGTGCTTTGGCGCTTGGGTGTGCCTCGTATTGAAATAAGACCAGACGGGAGGCGCTGATGGCTACACCTACTCCACTTCCGTTTTTCCCTGTTGCGCCTTTGGACTATGACCAACGTTATCTTAACGAAGTTGTGCGTTCGTTCTCCACTTTTCTAGCGCAGTACAATGCGTCTCAACAGGACAGTGACGAGAACAAAGCTACCGCAGTAGGGTGGTTTATGGGCTAATGGCAAATGTTTATGTAAACGCAAAGGTTGATCTTACGACAACGGACGTGACAACGCTTTACACCTGCGGTCAGTTTGCTACCGCAATTGTAAAATCTATTCTTGTATCAGAGGATAGCAACAACGCGGACACGTTGACGTTAACGTTAACCAGCGGGTCGGATGTGTTTAGTTTATACAAGGACAAGGCTGTTGGGGCCAAGGGTACGGTTGAGTTATTAACGGCACCGCTCGTGGTTCAGGCAGATGAAATCTTAAAAGTCACGGCAGGGACAGCAAACAGGTTGCATGTTGTAGCTAGTATTTTGGAGATATCGTGATAATGTGCGGTCAATTCATAGTGGTGGTTTGGTATGGGCATTAACTTTGGCGGCATTCTAGGCGGCATTGCTGGGCTTCTAGTCCCCGGAGCAGGAACCTTCTTGGCTCCTGCTATTGGTGCAGGGTTAGGCACGTTGGCTGGTGGCGGAAGTTTTAAGAACGCTATTAAGTACGGGCTTCTGGCTGGCGGTGCTAACACAGCCTTTGGGGGTGGTATTGGTAATGCCCTTCGAGGCTCACCGATGGGTGCTAAGATTAGTGGTCAGTTAGGAAAGTTAGGTATTTCTGGACAACCTTTGGCAGCACCCGGAACTATAGGCGCAACGGCGAATAAGAGTGTTCTTTCAAATCCTCTTGCTCAAGCGGTTCTTCTATCGTCAATAGCACAAGAACCAAAGACGTCTCCTTTAAGTACTGAAGGATACGATGGATCAAGCATTGATAGGTCTAAATTTTTAGACAACCTCTACGCAAGTCGGTTCGATGGTACAAGATTTAGCAAGGCTGAGGACCGAGACGAGTATGATGATGGCCTCGAATCGTCCATGCAAGTTGAGGGCATGGGGGTTGGTGGTTTATACGCAAGAGGTGGTCTGATCGAAGGCCCCGGAACAGGGACCAGTGATGATATCCCTGCAATGATCTATCAGGACGGCAACCCTGTTCAGGAAGCAATGCTTTCAAACGGGGAGGTTGTTCTGTCTCTAAAGGACTTGAGAAATATAGGTGGCGGAGATGCTGAGATGGCAGGCAAGATGATTGGGGATGCGCCCAACGGCACCCGAGGAGCCGTAGCCGCCAAGCTATTTAGAAACATGCAGGAATTTAAAAATGGCTGATACAGTAACACAGATTAGCAGGACCGAGATTCCTGACTACCTTCGCAAGTTTCAGGAAGAAATACTGGAACGAGCGCAGGCTTTAGGTAAGGACGCTGGGTTTGTTTTGCCAGAGTATAATGTTGCGAGTCGAAGTCCTTTGCAGCAACAAGCCTCGAACCTTACGGCTTCCGGTTTAGGCGCGTATGCTCCTATGTTGCAGTCCGCATCAAATACACTGGGCGCAGGCATCGGTACAATGTATGGGGGCGCAGGCGCTCTTGGTCAAACCAACCAAGCAATTAGCGGTGTTCAAGGGGCTGTTGGTCAGGGGTACTCGGACCTTACAGGAACGGGCGCACAGTTTGATCCAAGCGGTATTCAACAATTCATGGACCCATATGAGGACGCGGCTGTTCAGCAAGCTATGCGGGACATTCGACGTCAGGGTGAGCAGCAACGTGCTGGCATTGACGCTCAGGCTACTGCGGCTGGAGCAATGGGCGGGTCACGACAGGCTGTTCGTCAGGGCCAGTTGGACGAGAGTATTCTAAACCAGCAGGGCCGCACTGCGGCTGGCATGCGACAGGCAGGTTACGAGAGTGCTGCAAAACGTGCGCAAGGGGCGTATGAACAGGCTATGGGCCGTCAACAACGCGCAGCTTTGAGTGGCGCACAGATGGGTATACAGGGCGGTCAGGCGGCGGGGCAGTTGGGTCTTGGCATGGCTGGTCAATACGGTTCCTTGGGCCGTGGTCTTGGGTCCTTGGGCATGCAGCAAGCGCAGCTTGGCGAGGCGGCTCAGGGTCTTGGGTTTAAAGACATTAACATGCTTAGTACGATGGGCGGTCAAGAGCAGGCGCAACAACAGGCTATGCTGGACGCACAACGTCAGAACCAGTACCAGAATGTTATGGCTCCATATCAGCAGCTTGGGTTCTACTCGGACATTTATCAGGGCATGCCCACGGCGCAGCAGACATTCTCGCAGCAACAGCAACCAAGCCCGAGTGCGATTTCTCAAATCGGTGGTCTTGGCATGGGTCTGTACGGCTTGCAGAAAGCATTTCCTTAGGAGGTTGGGATGATTCCGCTACAAAACTTTAATAATTTAAACAAGAACAGTAGTGGCATAGATCAGTACGGCGAGTATATAGAGCAGACTTATGGTGATCCTGAGTTTGATCAAAAGCGAGATGATTTTTTGCAGACCGTTTCTCAGCAGGAGCAGCAGACATTTGGTGGTGGCATGAACAGTTTTACACCAAGCACTGGCCCCCAACCGTCTATGGGGCGTCCTATGTTTCAACTCCATACAAGCGGACCTGTTATTGGCTCGCCGTTTGGAGGCTCGGCTAATCAGCCACTACCTTCCAGCCCGTATGAAACGTACTTTCCTAATTTTAATGTACCTACTTTTTTTCAAGAAGGAGGTTCCGTGTCAGGTCCTCCCCCGACACACGGCCCTGACGCAAACGGTGTTTCAAACAGGCGTATGTTCAGGAACCGCGACTCTCGAAAAAAGCTGGCGCAGATGGGCGGTATTCTTAGCTCGTCACCGGAGCTACAGGAAACAGCCATGACGTTTGCCAACGGTGGTGGTGCTGATTTACCGGACTACATTATTAATGTTCCGGGTCTTACCGTAAACAACGAACTACTAAGGGTTAGTTCAGCTACATTGGAAAAACTTAACGACGCGGTGCCATATCTCATGTCTCGGGCTAAGATGGTTACGCCTGTTGATATTCTTGTCTCAGAAGGCAGGGGCGCTCTTATACAGGCCGCACGTCCCGGGGATGAGTTGGTTGGTACTCGTATTAATCGTATCAACGAAGTTTCAGGTTCATCACAATTCTCACAAACCTTTACTGATGCAATGAAATCTATGGATCTTTTTAGGGATAAATTAAAAAGAATAGATGAGGACCGTGCGCAGGAACAGGCTATACTGGATGCTCAAACATTCCTTGATGACAAGGGACGTGGAACACTCATCCCATCTTTAGAGCGGCGTTTAAGGTCTGCTGGTACAAATGTTTTAAGCGAACCTCCGTTAAGTGAAACGGAGAGATTACAACGTGAAGCAAGGTCCATGACGCCCATGGACATGAGTAATCAAGACCCTGACTTTGCCAATACAGTATCCAAGGCAGACCAAAAGCGAAGGTTTGAAGATGCCGCTGCCGCTGCCGCCAACTCTGCTAGGCTTATGGCTGAACGCGGCATGTTAAACAACCAGCTTGAGTCGGGCATAGCGAAGGCTGTTCCAACAGAAGTTGATTCTGAAGCAGAGCGTCTTCTACAAGCAGAGCGCGAAAGAGTTTTAAAGTTGCAGGCATTAAATAAAATGCAGGAGCCGACAGTAACGCCTGCCGAAGAGTTGCAATCAGTTACTGGTAGTTCTTCTGTGCTAAGTTCGGCAGGGGAGGCAATAAAAAGTTTATTGCCCGATGAGTTTGGGTTTCAACGTAGGCAGCGGGAGCGTAGAGAACTTGCTGAGGATAAAAGGTTTGACCAAACTGAACCTGCTACAAAACCAAGTACCGAGGAACTTCTTGAAGTTGCGTCTAGTATATTAAGCGACGAACAAAGAGAAGCTATTGCATCGGGCGAAATATCGGACAGAGCGAAGGCTTTGTTAACTGGCACGGCAAAGCCCGAAGATGGAGAAAGAAATGAGCTAGATGATCTTTTTAAAAAGATCATAGCCTCTCAGCAGGAGGGAACACCCGGAGGTTCTTTACCCGAAGATGGCACCGCTAACTATCTCACACCGGAGAGTATGGCTCAGGCTCAACGTATAAACGTTGGCTCGGTTCCGTATCTGTTAGATAGGGCAACGGGAAAAGCTTACAGAGCAGATGGAGCGCCGATCACTGCAGCGGAACAGGGAACGGTAGATAAGTTTTTGGCTACAGAACAAGGGACGTCTCAACTGGCCGCTGTCACTGAGGCTGACGCGGTTGCAAAAGAAGCTAAAATCGCAAGTGTGCAACAAGCCTTAATTCGAGCGGTTCAAAGTAACGATGTTGAAGGGCAAATTGCTCTAAGAGAAGAGTTAAAAAATGCGCAAGAGCCAACAGTTAAAGTTGAACCTAAAGCTCTTGTTACAGGACAAGAGGCGGGAAAGGCGGATGAAGCAGAAGAACTTTCTGCAGAAATATCTGAAAACGAAAAAGAGAGAAACCGGAAAGAACAAGATTTGGAAGGAGCCACGCTTGGCTTGGGGTTTGTTCCTCCTGTACCAGATAAAAGCACAGAGCTTCTTACGCAACTTGAACTAGCAAAAACCACGGGACAAGTTGAACCGGGTAGTTCGCCGTTAAGTGTTACAAAGGATGTTCAAACCACGATTTCTGATGCAGGCGCAGATGCAGGCTTGGGCCAAGGCTTTGGTGGTGACGGCAGCATTGGAGACTTAACCAAGGATTATGTAAAGCTGCTCAAGAGCCTGCTTGGAGAGTCGGACGAGGACAAGGCTGCGCGTAAGGGCGAGTTGTTCATGCTTATGGGTGCGGCGTTGATGTCGGGCAAGTCTTCGAATGCCCTGACCAATATCGGTGATGCCTTGCAGATCGGTGCTAAGGCCGCGATCCAAGACCGCGCCACCCGCAAGAAGCGTGATGACACCATCGGTCTCAAAGGCTTTGAGATGGCTGCAGACCGCATCGCGAAACGTGATGCGCAGCAGTTAGCTCTTGATAAAGAGGGTCGAGATCAAGCCGCTAAAATTAAGTTAATTGATGCACGGTTGGCTGCTACTAACGATGCAGCAGAATATAGATTTAATTTAGAGAACGCAGGGTATAAGAAAATGGGAGAGTATACGGGGTTAGGAAGACTCTTTAAAACTGCTCAAGACGGTTTTACAAACGAAGGGATTCAAAAACCAAAGGGCATCACTCTCTTGGAATACTTTGAAAAATTAGCAAGAGAGAGCAATTACAGTCAGGCTCAAATTGATAGGTATAATTTTTATTTTGGTATAGAACCTTCTGCTGTTAAACCTGACGGATCAGTCACACCTTCTGACAAGAACAACTTTCTTGTAGATAAAGATAAAGGTGCAGTTTAAAACATGGTTACTTTTGAAGAATTAAGGCAAGCATCAAACGAAGCTTACCAAGCTGGTGAAGTAGAAAGAGCCAAGCGGATTAGGGCTGATGCTCTTCAAGCTAGGGAGTTTGAGACATTACGTTCTCAATCGAACGAAGCTTACCAAGCTGGTGATAAAGAGTTGTCTGTCGATCTAAGGGATCAGGCTCTTTCTATCCAGAAGGGTATGACCGAATCTGCCTTTACTGGAATAGGTCGGGGCATTAAGGCTGCGCCTGTTACAATCGCTCAAGGTTTGTTAGAATCGGGAGCCGCTGCATATGATGCAGCAATGGATACAAACTATGCGTCTAGTGTCTCTGATAGCTTTGAAGAATTTAAAAAAGAAAACGATCTTAATCCCTACACAGCAGCGGGACAGATAACCGAAGAGATTGTTTCTTTTGGACTTGGGTTTATACCAATAGCTGGCTGGCTTGGACGAGCTAACTCTGTAGCGAAAGCGGCAAAAGCAGGTAGGACCATCGCTAAACCTAAGAGTGGGTTTTTTAAATCTGCAGATAGCTTCGGCAGAAGTTCCACAGGAAAAGCGTTGCTTGGTAGCAGAGCTAAACTCGCGGGGGCCACGGCTCTTGGAACGGTAGGTTATGAGACTCTGGTAACTCCATCCAACAGGGCAACGTTATCAGATACCTATGATGTGTTGCCAGACTTTTTACGAACAGAGGCAGACGTTGGATTAGAGGGAAGCGAAGAAGCGTTTCGTAGGTTACGCAACAAGTTACGTCGAGGCACAGAAAGCGGAATCATGAGCCTAGCTTTTGATACTGCTCTTCCTGTAGTTGGCGCAACCGTTCGAGGAGTGGGTTCCCTCCCTGTTATTGGCGATGCTGCGTCTGCCGTTAGTCGAGCTACAACAAATGCTTTTACGATAGCCTCTACTTATTTAGGAAGCACTCGGATTGGTGAGGGGATCGGCAAGGGATATAATAAATATCTAAAGGCCAGCGGTGGTGCCGACAGCCAGATTTTTGAAAACTTGCAAGATGAAATATCTACTAGCGAGGAAGCTCGTAGACAGGGGGTTCAATACTTCTCTGCGTTTGATAATGCTACGTCCAGCTTTATTGATGCTTTAAAACTCCCTAAGTTTCGACGGCAAAAAGCAACAAGAGCTAGGGCTGCATTAGAAGGGTTTTTAAACGGAGACTCAACCGCCTTAGATGGTTTTTCCAAACAAGCTCAACGGGCTGGTGAAAAACTATTAGACCTTAATCTTCGCATGCAAGATGATATGCTGTTTGATATAGAACGCAGTCTGCGATCTATCCCTATTAGGATGGGCGGACAACAAGCCACGGCTGCAATGCAAGCTAAGAAAGAGTCTTTAGAAATAGCCCGTGAGGAAATATTAAAAAACCAAAAAGCACAAAGGGTTTACTTGCGTAGACGATTTGATGTTCATGAGAACCCCATCAGCTTTTATTCTAAGGGTATTGATCCGGACAGCGCCGTATACAAGGAAGCTCTAAACGAGATTAAAACAAACCTTCGAAACCAAAATCTGGGATTGAGCGAACAAGGGTTGGAGCAAGAGGCGCGTAAAACCCTGTTTAGTTCCCTTGGGATGGAGTCCGTTTATCATGGGATGGACCCCAAGGCAGCGGCTAAAGTTATGGTTGAGTCCTTAAAGAAAGGCCGTGCAGACAACGTAAGGTTGGGCGGTCCTCTTCTTGATGTGGCTGATGATATGTTTATTAAACGTAAGCCTCTGATGGATGCGTCCCCTAACCTACAAAAGTTAATGGGTGTACGAGACGATCTCAAAGAGAACTTTATTTTTACAATAGACAACCTTGCTCAAACAAGCGGGGGCCTACGGTTCTATCGTCAGATGGCACAAGACCCTGCTCTAACAAAGTCTCAGGGAGTGGGACTTGATTTACTTCGCAGTGGAGGTCGGCCCTCAGTCATAAAGCTAGATGAACTCGGAGAGATGCAATCGACCACCGCACCTAGCAGCTTTGGAAGCATGGCAACCAAAGAAAGTATTGAGGCTGCTGAAACAGAACTGCAGACTTTGGGATATGTTAAACTAGGAGAGTTTGACAACGCTGCTACATTTAACGGGTCGTATGGTGATCTGTCAGGATCGTATGTTGCGCCTGAAATAGCAGATGCGATATCTGTTGGCGCTCGTATGGGTCAAAGCCCGATGAATGAGGCGGCTGCTTTAGCCGTTCAAGCCAAGGGTCTTGTGCAGAAGTTGGCTATTATTCCCAACCCTCTCTCACAAGTAAGAAACATCTTGGGCAACATGCAGATGCTTGCTGCAAACGGTTTGTTCGGACGGGACATGGATTTTGTAGATGCGGCACGAATGCACTCTGGAAACCTAGCAACTTTGGACGAGGAGGGCGTTCAAAGTATGGCTCGTATGATGGGCGAGATGGGAGTTCGAGACTCTAGCCTCTTGGTTAAAGCTGTGAAAGAGTTGCAATCGGTTGGTAAAGATTTGAGTGTTGCTGGGAAAGTTGGAGAAGCCTCAACCAAGTTTTTTGACAGCCTCCCCTTAATGAAGTTTTTTGAAAAGACTTATTCTGAATCTGATTCTTTCTTTAAAGTCATGAGTGTTTTGGGTGAGCGATCTCGCTATGCTACAGCTATTTCAAAGGCTGTGGATATTGAGGACGCAGCAATGATGTCTGCTGTTCAACGGGAACTGATAGATCAAGGCATTGCTAAACGCACCACAAACTCTCGTGGCGACATGTTGTTTTTAGATGTTCTTGCGGCTGACGCTGTTAAGGACACGATGCCAATATACTCTCGTGTTGGTTCAGCGGTGAAAGCTTTGGACAAAGTTCCCTTCTTGGGTAGCTTTACTTCGTTCGCGTCAGAAAACATTCGCAACTCTGTGAACACTATGACAAGGGGCTTAAAGGAACTGAGCTTTAAAGCGTCTGACCAGTTGAAACGAGAGATAGGTGAGCAGGAAGCCCGACAGCTTGAACGTTCTATGAGGGCTATTGGATCACAGAGATTGACCTCATACATCTCTGTTGCTGGTATTGCTCCGTATGCTGCAACTCAAGCATCCATGAGAGCAACAGGCACAACTCAAGAGCAGATGGACGCGGCTCAAACTCAGATGGCTCCATACACTGCGGGTCATCAGTTCATTGTTTTGAACAACGACCAACGCGGCAATATGCAACTTGTAGACCAGAGTTACGTTGCTCCGTATTCGTTTGTTTACGATCCTGTTCGTGCAGCTCTTAGGGAATACTCTGAGAAAGGTGAGCTAGACAAGGGTGCAGCGGAGCGTATTGCATCGGGAGCATGGGCTGGTTTGTCATCCTATGCAGAGCCGTTTGGGTCTGAGTCTATGGCTTTCGAACGTCTGCGTGATTCCCTGCCCTCTGATAACCCAATCGGTCGTGGTGGTAAAACTTCATTGGGAACTCCAATATGGAGAGACAGTGATCCCTTGGGCGATAAGGTAGCTAAGGGCGTAACTCATGTCCTTGGGGGATTTATACCTGCATATGTTAAGATGTTTGGCGAAGAGCGTAAGGGTGAGTTAGAAGAAGGGCGTTTAGTTCGTTCTATTACTGGCACCCCTACTTCGCAGGGGCTTCAATACACTTCTGAAGAGGAGTTGGCCCGTATAATATCAGGGTTTACGCCCATCACTCTTGATCTCCGAAAGGATTTTAATTTCAAGGGCAAAGAGTATTTGAGCTTGCGTTCTAGCGCCAAGACTGCAGCTTCTCGCGCCATCAGGGACAACGATACAACGTCCCAAGAGATGATAAGTTCGTGGAACTCTTACTTGAATAATCTGTATCGGGATCAAAGCAAACTTTATGCCGACATAAAAGCAGCTAAAAAGATTGGTCTGTCTGATTATGAAATACGAAAGAACTTAGTGCGGGTAGCGGGGCTTGGCAGCAACGAAGCTTCTATAATCATGCGAGGAGAGTTTGCTCCGGGTCTTGCAAGCAAAGAATTAATAAGAGACATTAATCTTGAGGTTCAAGAAGGACAAGCAAGGGTGACTGATGATCCTCCATATGCAGAGTTTAACGCGCTGTCGAATGAGAGAAGATTTATGCCTTTGGCTGAACGCACAGAGGAGCCTGTAGAAGCGCCTGTGGAGGCCGCTCCTGTAGAAGTGCAGGTTACCCCTCCTGTTGCAGCTAACCCCGCTCCTACGGTCCCTGCAGCGGCTCCCGTGCAGCAAGCGGACACAGGCTTGCGTCCGTTCATTCCATCCACACTACTCGGGGACTTCCGCAATATCGACATCGCTCGAAGACTTGGAATGGGACAGTAGATTTAGCGTCTCAAAGGCGGGATTCCCTATATATATATTAATAGGAGATCCCGCCTTTGAGAGCGTTTTTTTACCCTACCTCGCCCCAGTTACTACCCAACTCCTCATCCACCTTGGAGGGTACTTTCAGAACGTCATCAAGGCCATGCTCCATGATCTCGGTAATGCGTGACGCCTGCTTCTGATCCTGTACCGAAAAGCACAGTTCGTCATGCACCGTGAGAGATGGAACCAGACCCTCGTTATAGCAATCCAACATCGCCCGTTTGGTTTGGTCGGCGGCTGATCCTTGGATCAACTTGTTGAGTGCCTTGTATGTAAACGCCCTGCGTAAATTCATGCCGTGCTTTTTCTGCGCATCCTCCAACGGGAGCGGCTGCTCATACCCATAGGTGCGCGGCTCCCATAGATGGAAGCGGCAACGCCTACCAAGCAACGTGCGTATCGAACCATGCTTGGATGCCTGTACACTTGCCAGTTCCGCAAGCCCCTTAACAAACGGCACCTTTGCATGGTGCGTTGCCAGCAATGCCTTGGCCTCGTCCGGCGTGATCGATAACTGAGCAGCCAGCTTTGCAACTCCCATGCCATACATGATTCCAAGGTTCACGGTCTTGGCTTGCTTGCGTGTAATCCCTGCGAAGTCTGCCACCATCTGGTGCAGATCGACATCGCCCGAATGGTACTCTTTGACAATCTGATCCACCATGTCATGCCTATGCACACCTGACACGCTTGCAGCAAAGTGAACCAAGAGCCTTGGCTCCTGACTAGCGTAGTCAAACGAACCCCACTGGCACCCGTCCTCCGGAATGAACAAGCCTCGTATCAGCTTCTTGATGTCTGGATCACGCGCAGGGATTTGCTGCAGGTTTGGGTTTGAGGACGAGAACCGTCCAGTTACCGTGCCTCCGTCATCGCTCCGTAGCTGGTGGAACTCGCAGTGTATGCGGCCTTTGTGACTGTGCCGCTGTATGGTTTCAATAAACGTACCGTCTGCCTTGTCAAACTCGCGTAGCTTTACGATAGCCTGAGCCACTTCGTTCGGGTGAGAGGACAGGTACTGTTTGGTGAAGGACGGTGCGCCAGTTTCCGTGCTTGGATAAGATAGGTCCAAAGCCTCAAAGACTTTCTTCACTGACTCTGCAGCCCACGGTTCTATCTTCACCCCGCTCTTGTGTTTGATAAAATCTTTCAGCTTCTTGACTTGCTTGCGTAACCCGTCCCTAGCTTGATCCGCCTTGTCCAGATCAACACGCACCCCTTTCTTACGCATCTCTAACATCAAAGGTATGAGGCCCGTTTCGAGATCAAAGATTGCGCCCAAGTCTTGTTCGCCAATCTCTATCTTGAGCCGATGCCAAAGCTTCAATGTCATGATTGCGTCCTGCTCTGCATACGCACCAACGTACATCGGAGGCAGACGCCACATCTCTGACTTGGGATCAAGGCCAAAGTCCTTTGCCGCAGCGCGTAACATCTTTTCGTTCTTACGCATGTCAATCCAATCGCGGCCTAGATTGTTGAGGCTGTAAGAAAACCTGTTCTCGTCTATCAAAGGAGCGGCAACCATCGTGTCGATGATCCGGCCCTGTACCTCTATGCCCTCCGCGTATAGCCAACCTGCATCATAGGTTGCATTGTGCATGATCTTATCAATCCGAGGTGTAGCCATCTGCTTTTTAAACCAACGCAGCGTCATCTTAGGATCAAGATTGTGTCCGTTCTGGTGACGAATAGGAAAGTAGCCAGCGTAATCCCCCGCTGCTACCGCAATGCCCACGATATTCCCGTCACCCCTAGCCCATCCGGGGCCAAGGGTGGTAAGGTTTGGGTCTCTCGTCTCAAGGTCCACGGCTATTTCTTTGTAGCCTGTTAGATCAGGGAACTCGAACGGGATGTTCCAATCGGGGTCCAAGTTATCCATTTCCATTCGCTCAAGAAAGCTTATGGTCTTATCTTTTTTCGCCATTTGATAAACCTATTTCTGCGCCCAGTGCGCTGTAACCTGCCTTGTCCACCCACGAGTCTTGATGCGATGTATCGTTGAGCAGCCGTGTTGTCTTCAACCAATCCATCATCAACGCTACATGCGTGGGAGTAATAGGGGAAAATGTCCCGTTCTGTTTAATGGCCCTAGAAACAATGACGTTCCACCCATCTGCAATGTCCCTGAACGATTGTGTTGCATCCCCGTAGTCCTCCTGCCTGTCACCAGATATCAGAGACTTGGCTTTGTCTAGCACCTCATCTCTTTTCATAGCATGTACCTGTACCGTTTGTCAGATTCCAGAATGTGCAGGTTCTCTTTGGTCCTAGTCACCGCAACATAGAACACCCGATGCTCCGCGTCTGGGTTCTTGGACTCCTCACACGCCTTCGTTGAACCCAAATACACCATGCAGTTCTCGTCCTCCCCGCCCTTCATCGCATGGATGGTTGAGATTTTAATACGAGGTGTATCAGAGATGTTCTCCCCCCGTGCCTCAAGCGACTCTATGTATAGCCTGTCCTCGTTGCCAAGGTTCATTACGTCCGAAGCCGGACGATTTAGCGGAGCGACCATGCCAAACTCTGATACAAGATCATCGTAAGAAAGCATCGCGTCATCCGCTGCAGCATCCAACAAACCAACCGCTCCCCGCTTGACCACCCGATAGTCCCCCATCTTCGGGACGTTCTTGTATAGGTCCTTGATCCTCGCAAGACCAACACGCTCTCCAGCTTGCAGCTTCCGCCATACGTCTAAGCCATCGGCAACCGCTTCGCTTACGCTCCCCCGTCCTCGAAAACTATACAGATATCCATACGCTCGAACCTGCTTTGCCAACTCCCATGCATAGGAATTAGTACGAGCCATCAAGGTCCACGAACCTGTGTCCAAGGGCACCGTCTCAATGTTTACATGGTATCTAATGGAGCCTTCTCTGTCCGTTGGCTCGAACTCTTTCACAATGCGGTTATCTATCCGCTTTACAATCATCTGAGACAGATTGTGAACAGCCTGCGGCATCCTGTAGGACTGGCTCAATACAACCCTTTTGTCTGAGCAAGTCAGGAAGTCTTCTACCTTTACACCCGTCCACTCATGGATAGCCTGATCGTCATCCCCTGCAATGATAGTTCGCTTGGCATGCTCCGACATCTTCGCAACCATCTGCCACTGTGACGGCGTTAAATCTTGGGCCTCGTCCACAATCAACAGGTCTAGCTCCGGAGGATTAACAATCTCCACATACCGTGAAATAAAATCCCCGAAATCTAGCTTTGCTTCCTGCGTCTTGTACTTAGTCAGCGTGGCTTCCACATTCACCAGCTTGGAAAATGCTAGGCCATAGTTTCCCGAGTCGTTGAACTCCTCTTCAAGAGAGAGCAAGCGAGACCGCGCTCGGTCGATTATGTTTAGGTACTGAGCACCTGACCCCGACAGTGTTGTCTTGATTAACCCGTCCGCTGCATCAACCCCGTCTCTCGCTAGTAGGTCAAGACGTAAGATGCCCGATAGCTTCCTGTAGTCATCAGCCCCCATAACGTCAGCCGTCTGCAGACCAAGGCCGTGAAAGGCCGTGGCATGCAACGTCCTGCAATGCGGCAACTCCTTTGGCTTGAGGTTAAACTTCAAGCAAGCCCGTTCCATCGCTTCCTGAATTGACTTGCGAGTAAAAGAAACAAACGCAAATCTATGGGGCGCACCGCCCTCCTCAAAGTAATCGTTCACCCGCTCCATCAACGTGTAAGTCTTCCCCGTTCCGGGCGGTCCCAGTATCAGTTCACTATTCGTAATCATCTTCCCTAGCCCTTTCGTTTACCCATTGTTCCACTTCGCTCAGAACCCAACGCTTGGTCTGTCGCTGCTTGGGGTTCATAGGCCCAAGCATTATGGGCCGTGGAAATTGGCCCAGTTTTACCCACTTGTAGAGAGTTGAGGTCGATACTCCCAAAAGCTTTGCAACCTCAGACACCCTTAACAAACGGTTAGAAGGGGATGTCATTTGGAATCTCCTTTACATCTAATTCTACATCCGTTTCCTCGAACGCAGGCACACGCCAGACACGCGCCGTTGTTCTCTTTCCATCAGCCTTGCGATAGTTCAGCTTGTATTCTGCATCCTTACCACCGTTCAGCTTCTTTAACGCTTCCGTAACCTCTGCCCTTGTGTAGTGAGTGAAGTTTCGATTGCGCAAATACTCCATGAGACCCGCGATCATGAACGAGGTAAACCCGTCCTCGGTCCACGGCTTCCCATGCGTAACCTCTTCTGCCTGTACCGCCCGTATCCTACTGGTGCAGTACATGCGTAGATGATCTTTAAACTGTCCCGAGTAAGTTAGCTCCTCCGGAACCTCTATGCGTGTGGAGTTCACCATCAACGCAGAGATCAACATCTGCCATTTGGCAGGGCGCATAGTGGGCGGCATAATACTAAGCTGATCCATGCATGCCCGTTGGAACAGCGTCTGGTTTTGTAGCTGCTCTGTTGATAGCTGCACCCTACGCCCTGTCACATCCAAGAAATGCAGGCGAGGCTCCGACAACATGGTTACAAGACCGCCCAACTTGGGCGCGTCCGGCATGTCATCCCCCACACCATACTTTCTGGTACGGCATACGTCCGGATCACAATAGCTTTTGATTGGCTCTTGCTTGCAAGTGTAGAAATAATCTTTCTTGCCTACCGATTTCTGCAGCGCAGACATCTCAGAAGCAGGAAGAGGCTGGTCCGTTAGCTCCCTGTTCATCTGTTCTAGCTTCTGAGGCCAATCATCAGCCCATTTCTTACGGCAGTACACCCCACAGTTGAAGAGGGTTGTGTTCCTATCACTTGAGATTGCACCCTGAGAACACATATGCTGCAAGCATGGTGGCCCGTCAAAGAAATCTTCCTTGCCCCCAAGTCTCAAGGCTTCCAGAGTATCTATCGTAGTGACAGACTTCTCTGCGTGATCCAAGAAATCATCTAACTCCAACGCCTCGACCTTGCTATCGAAGCAGTATCGAACCGTCTCCTCTGCCTTGAAGTACGGCAGGTTAATAAAGTTACCAACATCCCCTTGCTCAGATAATATCGTGTCCTGTTTGGGGAAAATCTCTGACCCAGAGAAGCCCAACGCAATAGACATCTCGGTCAGGAACTCTCGCACCACCGCCGCTGGTTCCCGTTGCTCAAGAAACAAATACAAATGCGCCCCGCCCGACTTCGAACGGCAGTGAGACAATGGGAACTTTAACTTAGTAATCTTTTGTTGAAGCTGCTTGTGATCCAGATCGTAGACGTCAACATCAATGCAACCAAAGCGGCATGCGTTGTCTTCGTCTATCGGTATGGACCCAACACCTAACGAGCCATCTAAATGCTCCTGCATAGCCTCCTCGGTAATCGGATCACGCACAATCCAACTATCGGCTTCGGTCTTACCGTTCCGTCCCACACGTTTTATTTTTGTAGAGCCATACGCCACCCGCGAACCCGCGAAGATAGCCAGCA
>Ga0209535_1000855_pt1 | contig 21196 bp, 15 predicted proteins | sample LinPmetageLP28_FD_184041 | JGI IMG/M metagenome (GOLD analysis project Ga0209535, IMG submission 184041) | Marine viral communities from the Pacific Ocean - LP-28 (SPAdes) (version 2) | ecosystem: Environmental > Aquatic > Marine > Oceanic | place: Pacific Ocean | collected 2009-08-22
AGAAATAACCATGACCTACATAAATGGAACCATTGGTTGGAGCGTATAAATGACTAATTTAGCCGACTTGCTTCCTGCTGGCGGCGGTCAAAATAATACGGATTTTGTAGCTGACGGGACTATTAGTTCTGGTGCGCCTGTTCTTCTCACGGCGGCGGGGAAGGCTGCGCCTATTAGTGGTACAGCAGCAGTAACTGGAAATTTGGGGCAATTTGAAGCAGCTACAACGCAAGAAACAGCCGCTGTATACGACTCTAACAGCAACAAAGTAGTGGTTGTTTATCGTGATGATGGTAATTCCTATTATGCCACATCGGTAGTTGGAACTATTACGGGAGGTAGCACAAATACAGTAAGTTGGGGAACTCCCGTAGTTATTGTGTCTTATGGGTGTAACGCTTTCGCTCCTGTATTTCAGTCTCACGATAATCAGATTGTATTAGGTTTTCAAGCGTTTGGCGGGGGGTATGGAAGTAGACTTCAAGTTATAGCAGGGGAGGTAAACGGCACTTCAATGGATTGGTATAGTTCAGGGGCTTACGATCCTGATAGCAATAATTCAGTAGATTATGTTTCAGCAGCATATGACGCTAACGCACAAAAAACAGTATTAGCGTGGAAAAGCAACGACTATACCACAGGAGCTTACAGCGTAGAATCTTGCGTTGTATCAGTGAGTGGTACGGGTACAAGTGCCAATGCAACTACTGGTGCTATAAGCCAACTAGATAACGGTGGAGATATTATAGATACAAGTTGTGTTTATGATTCTAATGTCAATAAGGTACTTGTTACTTTTGGTAAATCATACGATTCTTATAAAGGCTTTGGTCGAGTAGGTACAATTTCTGGAACGAGTATCAGCTACGGTACTGAAGCTCAATTTATGACAGGGAAACAACCACTTCAAGTCGGTACAGCTTTTGATACTTCTGCTAATAAAATTGTTATTACAGGCGGTGATAATGCCAATAGTTCGCAAGGAGATTGCTGTCTTGGAACCATCAGTGGTACTGATATTACTTATTCCACACCCGTAGTTTTTTCTACAGGTAACGGCAGCGGGGTTGGTAATTATTCCAAATCTCCTATAGCTACTGTATACAACCCTGATACTAACAAAACTCTTGTAGCTTTTTTTAATATAGGCGATAGCTACTCAGGTCAATACGTTGAAGGTACTGTCTCAGGCTCAACGATTAGTTTCAGTGCGGCTACTACTTTTGAAGCAGCAGTTAGCGGTCAAGTCTCAGCAAACTACATTAGCGCAGCTTATGACACTAATGTGGATCGTTTTCTTATTGCGTTTGTCCCCTATGCAACTGGCCCGTACTATGGGCAGGGCCGTGTTATTCAAGTCGGCACAACCAACCTCACCTCAACCAACCTCTTAGGTCTTGCCCCACAAGCCATCAGCGACACAGCGACAGGCACGATCAATACTTGGGGTAGTCGGTGTGAGAGTGCAAGCCTAAGTTTAGCCGCAGCACTTCGTTTTGGTACATCTGCTGTTTTTGAAGCAGCTAACGCAGGAGTAATTACTGAGACTTTTGACAGCACTAATAATAAAGTAGTGGTTGCTTACAAAGACTCAGGAAATTCAAATTACGGAACAGCCGCTGTAGGGACAGTTTCGGGAAGTTCTATTAGTTTTGGAACCCCTGCTGTTTTTGAATCAGCCGAAGTGGGTGAACTTTCAGCCGCCTTCGACTCTAACGAAAATCGAGTAGTTATCTCTTATCGAGATGCAGGAAATTCAAATTACGGCACAGCAGTTGTAGGCCAAGTTTCAGGAACAAGTATCAGCTTTGGAACTGCTGCAACTTTTAGCGGTACAAACGCCTCTTATAATACTAGCACTGCTTTTGATAGCAGTAATAACAAGATAGTGGTCAGTTATAGGGACAATGGCAACTCGAATTACGGAACGGCAGTTGTAGGAACAGTTTCGGGAGCAAGTATCACCTTTGGAACGCCTGTTGTATATTCAGCCGCTGGAACAACTAACTACGGCTCTATAACGTATGACAGCACGAGCAATAAAATTGTATTGTGTTATCAAGTTAGTACAGATGAAAAAGCCATTGTTGGTACAGTAAGCGGAACATCTATTAGCTTTGGATCAGAGGCAACTGCCGCAGCGTCGTCTTCTCCCAGTTTTAGGTCGCTTTCTTTTGATAGCACGAACAACAGGGTAGTTGATACTTATTCTGACGGCAGTACAGGTGCTTGTACTTCTGTGGTAGGAACTGTTAGCGGAACATCTATTAGCTTTGGAACCCCTGTCATTGCGGATTCGGCTAATACAGGTTATGTGGGTTCGGCTTTTGATGTAAGCACTGGGAAAATAGTAATAGTTTACAATGCTTCTTCTAGTGGTTTGGCGAATACTGGCACAGTCAGCGGCACTACAATTACTTTCGGTGACAAAGTAACTTTTTTAAGCGGTGACCCTAATCATGTTGGTGCAGTCTACGATAGCAACGCTAACAGAGTAGTTGTTTCTTATTCGGATTCGACTAACTCAAACTATGGAACGAGCATTGTTGCCAGTTCTGGCACTGCACCCCTGACAGTAGGAACCAAATACTACGTTACCCCTTCGGGTAGCTTTTCAAGTTCAGCAGGTGACCCAAGCGTCAATGCAGGATTAGCAATTTCAACAACATCATTATTACTAAATGGAGACTCATAATGAGCCAGACTATTACACGAAATGACGGCAACGTAAGCGTTTATGTATTTGACGACAGCGTTAATGTCGATTTATCAGCAACGCCTAACGCGACTGTGCGTAACAACGGCGGCAACGATTTTGACATAGGCGACTTGAATGCCAGCAATGCCACTCTGCACTCAGGCGTAACTGCTCCTGACGGATGGCAAGGCGGCAAGCATACCTATAACGGCAGTGCTTGGGGCGATGTTAGCGGATGGGTAGACCCCGCAGCAGGAATGCTTGAGTCTGACAAAGTGCGCTATGCAGCTAACAGTGCTTACAGCTCGACTTTCACCGATGCAGTCCAGACCGAAATAGACCGCATTAAAGCGTTGTAGGAGAGACTAAATGGCAAATGTAGAGCGTTTGCTTTTAGAAACGGGGTGCAAATATTCTACTCTTGCTTACAAAGAAGAGATAAGTAAGGCTATAAAGATAGAGTCAAAGATTACCTCTACTACAGCCTATGTAATAAAACTTAAAACAATAGATGTTATTTGTTTCCGTGGCACTCAACAGTTAGGAGATTGGCTGTTTAACATTTCAGCCATTCCTGTTCCTTATGCTGGACGATTGTGTCATGGCGGCTTCGTAGCTGCTCATGCGTCTGTATGGGGAAAGATAAAGAAACACATAGATTATGACAAAGACACGTTAATTTGTGGTCACAGTCTTGGTGGGGCTTTAGCTGAGTTGTCAGCAGCAAAGATTCACAAGAAGCATAAGCGTTTAAGTTTAGTTACTTTTGGAAAGCCTAATACTTTTTTCAAAGGCTTCAAACGTCCAATGAATCTTGTCGGTCAGTTGTCTGTTGTTTCTGGAAGTGACTTGGTAGCTAGAATACCTAGACTTTGTTATGGGCCAAGCTCCAGTCAAAAAATTGTTTACTTTGCTAACAACGGAAAAGATATTATTAATCCTTCTGCTGACGTAAAGAAAAATGATTTTATGAGTAAAAAGTCAGATGCTATATCCGACCATTTTATGGAAGGTTACGAAGAAAGGTTATTCTGTTATATAGAAAACGAAACAAAGAAAAAACGAACAGCTCAAACCTCAACAAAGAGTCGGGCTGCTAAAACGGGGAAATAGTAATGTATAAAAATGTGATTGCATTAAGTTTTATAATGCTTAGTGGTTGTTCTGTTTCAGAGGATATGATCGCTAACAAAGATTTATATTGTAGTGGTGTATACAAAGGTATAAGAGCTGTCGGCAGAGTAACTACAGAAGTAACTACAGGCATAAGAATACCTGACGTATGTGAAACGATTGAAGAGGTTGTAGAAGAAAACGCCGAGGGAAAGCAGTAAAGAATCTTGAAGCTTTGCTAAAAATTTGGCTACTTCTTCGACCGTAAATGAGGTTAGTTAAATGATTGGTGAGATTGCTTTAGCATTAAAAGCCTTAGATAGCGCCTATGCTGTTTGTAAAAATGTTGTTGGTAAAGCTAAGGACATAGACGATTGTGCAAAAGAAGTAAACAAATTCCTTTTTGCTAAAGCAGAAGTAGACCAACATATAGCAAAAGCTAAAAAAGAAGGAAAGGAAGACTTATTTGAAGGTTCGGCTATACAAGAGGCCATGTCAATTAGTCAGTTAGAACAGCGGCAGGAAGCTATGATGGCTAGAATTGGTCAAGCATATTCTGACAACCTTAAATCTCACATATGGGTAAAGATTAAGAAGGATGCTGAGATAATACAAAGGAAAAGAGATGCCAAAGCAAAAAGAGATAAAGAAAACTTAGCTCGCAGAAACAGCGATGATGCATTGTTAATTAAACAATTAGCGTGGGTTTTTCTTTGTATGTTTGGTGTTGTTGCGGTCATTGCAGGGGTAGCTTTTATTTTCTTTGGAGTTGATTCTTAGTGAAACTTAATGGTCTATTAAAAACGCTTGCACCCACGATTGCCAAGACTATTGCTTCTGGCAACCCAGTTGCGGGAATGGCGATTAAGCTTCTGTCTGACAAGTTAGGGATAGAAGAAAAGAATCCAGCAAAGATCGAGAAGTTTCTTGAAAAGAATCCTGAGAGAGCTGCCGAAGTAAAAGAGGCTGACAGGGATTTTGAAGATAAGATTAGAGAAATGGAGATAGACCTAGAAGCTTTCAACATAGAAGCTCAGGACGCAAAGGATGCTCGTAGACATTTCAGCAAAGATAGAACCTCAAAAGCTTTTGCGTTAATAAGCTTAATTGGTTTTTTGTTGTATTGTTTTTTTGTCACGTTAATGGGGGACGATGTGTCAGATGCTACCACTAATTTGGTTATCGGTTATCTGGGTGGGCTTGTCTCATCAGCAGCCTCCAGTTTTTATGGAAGAGACAGTAGTGTCAGGAAATAAAATGGAAAAGCTAATTGAAACTTTAAAGCGTCATGAAGGCGTTCGATCTCACGCTTACACAGACTCTTTAGGTATTTTGCATATAGGTTGCGGTAGGAATATTGAAGGTTCTGATGACCATAAAGGTCTGGGTCTAAGCGAACAAGAAATAGACTTTATGTTAAGCAATGACATTGCACGAACTATTAAAGAATTAAGTTCTGAGTATGCTTGGTTTAATGATCTTGAGGATGGCGCTAGGCGTGATGGGATTATTAATATGCATTTTAATCTTGGCAGGGTTCGTTTTGCTAAGTTTAAAAAAGCTATTGCTCACATGGAAAGAGGTAATTACCAGCAAGCATCTTCTGAATTTTTAGATTCACTTTGGGCAAAACAAGTAAAGGGTCGTAGCTTAGAGGTTACAGACATGATCAAGACGAACACTTATGTCTAATCCTTATATTTTTAAAGCTATTGTTTCTAAAATTGTCGATGGGGATACGATGTATGTTACAGACATTAGTCTTGGTTTTGGGCAGTATAATAGGGGTGATACTGGGCGGGGTATTTGTTTGCGTCTTAATGGAATCGACACTCCAGAATCTAGGACAAGAGATTTGGAGGAGAAACAATATGGACTCGCGGCAAAAGCATTTGTCCAAGCGTTCTCTCCGGTAGGTACTGAGGTTACTCTTAGGACTTACAAGAAAGGCAAGTATGGACGGTGGCTGGCTGACATCAAGGTAGGCAGCAAGTGGCTATGCAAAGAGCTTCTCAAGAATCATCACGCAGTTGAATATGAAGGTCAGAACAAAAAAGAGATACAGGAAGCTCATCTCCTTAACAGGTCAAGGGTAATACTAGATGTTAGTTAAGTATGAATTTAAGCCGGGAATTAATCGAGAGGGAACTCAGCTAACGGCTGGGACTGGTTGGTATGACGGCGATAAAATTAGATTCCGCAAGGGCCGTCCTGAGCAGATAGGTGGATGGCAAAAATACTCTACTAACTACTTTCTTGGCATCTGTCGATCTTTGTTTGACTGGGTTGCTTCCTCTGCTATTGAGTATCTTGGGGTAGGAACCAATTTAAAGTTTTATATCAATCAGGGTGATGTTTACTTTGACATAACCCCGCTGAGAGAAACCACTGCCGCTGGCGCTGTTACCTTTGCTGCTGTAAACGGTTCTTCAACCCTTACTGTGGCAGATATAAATCATGGAGCGATTGCTAACGATTTTGTTACTTTTAGCGGTGCGGCTACTTTAGGTGGAAATATTACGGCTGCTGTTTTAAATCAAGAGTATCAAATAGCCACTATAGTAGATGGAAATTCTTATACTGTATTAGCTAAAAACACTGTTGGGGCTGCTGTTGTTGCTAACGGTTCAGATACAGGTAATGGTGGAGCTGCTGTTGTTGGTGCTTATCAAATCAACACTGGACTAAATACCTATGTAGCATCTTCTGGCTTTGGAGCAGGAACATGGGGAGCTGGAGGCTGGGGTGGCTCTACGCCGATTAGCGCAGGAAACCAATTAAGGCTTTATTCGCAAGACAGTTTTGAAAACAACTTGTTGTTTAATGTTCGCGGTGGTGGCATTTACTACTGGATTCAAACAACAGGAACAGGTGCAAGGGCTGTTGCTCTTGCTGATGTAGCAGGAGCTGTTAGTCCTCCTTCGCTGTCTTTACAGGTCATGGTCTCAGAAACAGATGCTCACACTATCTGTTTTGGGTGTAATGAGATTGGAGAAACAACCATTAATCCTTTGCATATTCGATGGTCAGATCAAAGGAATCCTGTTGACTGGTTACCAACAAGCACAAACTCTTCAAGATTTGCTAATTTATCGGCGGGTTCCTTTATTGTTGGAGCCATTAAAACCAGACAAGAAATACTTGTTTTTACCGATAGCAGCATTCATTCAATGCGTTTTTCTGGAAACCCTTTTATTTATCAGTTTGATGTAGTTAACGAAGGCTTGTCCATGATCTCCCCTAACGCAGCAACGAATGCTGGAGATATGGTTTTCTTCATGGATCGCGGCGGCTTTTACTTCTATAACGGATCGATTCAAAGGCTTACCTGTACAGTTTTAGATTATGTGTTTGGAAGCATTAACAAAGATCAGGAATACAAGGTATTTGCTACCACTAGTGTAGATTTTTCAGAGGTTTACTGGTACTACCCAATTGGCAGTGGCAATACTGAATGTACTAACTATGTTTCTTATAACTACATGGAAGACTCATGGGCTATAGGAACTTTGACAAGGGGAGCTTGGATACCCGCTAACACTAGACGTTATCCTATTGCCTCGTCTGCTATTACCTCATCAGATAATAACTACCTGTACAATCATGAAAATGGTTATGACGCTGATGGACTGGCTATGAATGCTTACATAGAGTCTGGTGGAGTTGAGATTGGAGATGGCGAACAGTTTATGTTTGTTAATCGTTTGATTCCTGACTTTGAGTTTAGAGGTACTACTGCAAGTGCTTCTATGGACTTAATCATGAAGGGTAAAGATTTTCCTTTAAATGATGCCACAACCATAGCGACTACTACCGTTACCGAAAATACCGGACAGTCTTTTATAAGAGCCAGAACCAGAGAATCTATTATTCGGGTAGAAAGCAGTGGTACTGGTTACGGTTGGACGCTAGGTCAGTTAAGATTTGACGTTAGACCTGACGGGAGAAGGTAATGGCTCAGAAAATAAATTTAATTGTATTGCCGACAGCTAATCCTGAATACGACTTTCAGAACGAATTAACGACTCGCAGAGCTATTGAGCGTTCTTTTGCGGATGTCGATGATGACTTTACCAAGATATCGAACAAGGTAGATAAGGTGGAGTCTTTGGCGTTAAAGCGTTTTCAATTTCTTCTAATGGGAGCTTCTGGCAATGGCTGATCAAATCAAGGTACTTGGTCAGTTATCTCCATCAGCGACTACGACAGAAACATTATATACTACCCCTGACCTAACACAGACCACTGTTAGCTCGTTGGTTATATGTAATCGCAATAGTGGCAATCAAAGTTTTAGAGTCAGCATCCATGTTGCGGGTGCTGGCACAGATAATAAGCAATACCTTTATTACGACAAAGAAATTACGTCAAACAATACGATAACCGTTGTTATCGGAATAACTCTTAATCAGGCGGATGTAGTTAAAGTTTACGCAAGTAATTCAGACTTGAGCTTTAATATGTTCGGCGTAGAAACTACTTAGGTATAAGCATGAATATAGCACCTAAACCTCCACTAGCTAGACAAGGTCAGCAGCTCGCCTCTCACGGGCGCTACGGCGATACGCAATTAGTCCACATGAATCCCTATGAGGTTCAAGGATTAGCCGCTATGTCTCCCACAGGGCAGCTAACGACCAATCCAGAAACAGGACAGCCTGAAGCCTTTCTTCCTTTTCTTGCTCCTCTTCTTGGAAGTGTCTTGGGAAGTGCTGCTTTAGGAGGTACTGCTCTTGGAGCTGCTGGAGCTGGGGCTTTGGGTTCTGGTCTTGCTACATGGGCAGCTACAGGAGATTTTGAGAAAGGCTTGATTGGCGGTATTACAGGTTTTGGTTTGGGTAAAGTTTTTGGTGCTGCTAAAGATGCTGGTGCTGCTTTAGATACTGGAAAAGCAGCAGCAGAAGCGAACCTTAGTGGAATGTCTAGTATTGGAAATGTAAGTCTGCCCGGAGCAGCAGATGCTGCGTCAAGGCTTGCTAATCCATCTTTTGGCGGCAACATAAATCAAATGGCTCAAGGCTTTACTAGCGGTCAAGGCTTGCAGGCTATTGGTAATGCGGCTATGTCTCCTAGTGCTATTTTACCAATGGCTGTAGGTCAGGGAACAATGGCTCAGGTAGAAGCTCAGGAAGGCATGGACAAGCTTCGCAAAGAGACAACAGCCAGAGATAACCAATACGCACAAAGCTTTAAGGACGTTCTCACAGACTCTCTGGGGATGGCTCGTGGCAGCAACCCTAATCCTTACATGGGTAAGTATGCTAAGGGCGGTATCGTAGAAATGTACAATGGAGGTGATCTAGAAAGCCGCATGGCTCGTGAAGAGTATGAAGATTCAATGGGTGATTTGCCAGTTAACGCATCATTTGGTTATGGTTTAGATGCTGATAATAGGTACTTCATAAACCCCAAGTCTGGTACAGGGGCAGAAAGACAATCCTTTCTAAGAGGTGATTTTAAACAAGACGCTCCTACGGATTACCGTCATGGGTTTGAAAAAGAATTTCAGTTTTTTGATTTTGTAGAAGACAGACCTATCGAGCGTTATGCTGACTTGTTTGGAGCAGGAGCGAGTGACTATCTGGCTGGCTTGTTGGCTGGTAACACTGGTGATGCTCCTACAACGCCCACTTACAAATTAGATGATGTAGATGAACGGACACTTAAAACAAGTAACTTCTCTGGTATAGGGCCGGGAGCTGGACAGGGCGGAGATGTAGCTCTTGCTCCTCTTGTTCCTGCTGGTGGTACTAGCGGTGCAAGCGGTCAGGCTCCTACTGGAGGTACTGCTCCTGCTGGAGGAACGCCTGCTCCTGCTGGTGGATTTATTTCCGGTGGTGATGGTGGTACGGCTGCTCCTCCTTCCACCACTCCTCCTTCCACCACTCCTAATATGGACATAGATGCAGGAATCTTAGCTCTTGAAGATTTAGGAATAGAGTTAGATCAAGACTATAGCCGAGAAGAAGGTGAAGATGTTTACGATGTTATGCAAGAGTACGGTGTTGGCAATGATCAAGTTGCTGAGTATTTTTTCAATGAGATGTACAAAGATGATCCTGAACAAAGTACCAAAAACATTGCGGGAGCTGCCCAGATTGTTGCAGATCGATATCAGGCAGGAGAAGATTTTGGATTAGGTAGAAGGTTTGGTGGTGAAGGTAGTTTTGAGCAGGCTGATGTAGACAGAGTTTATGCAAACCTTACCGGGGATGAGCCTGTTAACTTTGCTACCGCAGCAGATTACTTTAATGTTAGTGGTGATGAGTTACAGACAAACCTTGACGCTATAACGTCAAGAGCTGCTGCTGCTGAGGTTTTGGGTGACATATCAGCAAGTGATGTAGATGCTGTTTATGATGCTATCGAAAGCGGCCAAGTAACCGTAACTGATGTAGCTAATCATTACGGGTTTACCTACGAAGAAGTAAGAGCTGCTCAAGATGCAGTAACTGCTCAAAGAGCTGCTACCGGATATACTCCGCCAGCACCCGTTGCAGCTCCTGTAATTCCTACTGCTGGAACTATAGACCGTCAAGACCTAATGTATGGAGATGATTCAATTTTTGCTGGTATGAGTCCTAATGAGTTACGGCAAGCTGGAATTTATCCCAATGCTTCTGGTGGTCGGGTTGGTAGGAAAAGATTTAATACTCCTTTAGGCATGGTTGAGATGGCTAACGGGGGTATTGCAGAGCTGCCTGCTAATCTTCCTATGACTGCTGAGGTTCCTGAAGAGATGGTAATGATGGAATCTGAGACCGTTGTTGAAGACCCTATGGCCGATACAGATTTTCCTCAGTTAGTAGAAATGACTGTTGAGGCTATTAAAGGAACAATTGAAAATTCTGACGAAGTCATTAACCAGTTTATAGAAGAGTATGGTGTAGAAGAGTTTAGAAATTTAAGAGAAGCTGTGTTGCAAAGCATTGTTCCTGAGGCTCAAACCGAAGGTATGATTGCAGGCGAAAGTGGCGGCATGGATGATGAAGTCATGGGAATGATTGGAGAGGATCAGCAAGTTGCTGTTTCTCCCGGTGAGTACATTGTTGCGGCAGATGTTGTTTCCGGTTTGGGCGATGGAAACTCAGATGCTGGGGCAGTAGTTCTTGATGATATGATGCAAGGAGTGAGGAATGCGAGGTCTGGAGGACAACAACCCAAGCCTCTTAACAAGGCTGCGGTGATGCCCTCGTGAGTGTAACGGCCAGAGATATAGAGCTTGAGAACATTATAATGGCGGTTCCCTCTGATGAGGTTGCTGGCTTGTGGAAGCACGTTAAAGAAATGTTGTATCCAGCAGTTGATCGTTCTCATGGTCGATGGACTATGCAGACTTTACTAATTGCTTTGAAAGAAGGAAAGCAGCAGCTTTGGGTTATTTTTGAAGAAGGACAGCCTATCAAAGGCGTGGCGACTACTGAGATATTGTCTTATCCCAACAAGATTATGTTAGCTATTCAGTATCTAGGCGGTAATGATTTAGAAACATGGGGAATGTCTTATCTAAAGCGGGTCGAAGATTTTGCGAAAGCCGCTAAATGCCAAGGTATAGAGGCCACAGGGCGTAAAGGTTTGTGGAAATGGTTTAAAGAAGATGATTACAAAGATGCATACACAGTATATGAAAAGGAGATTAACTAATGAGTAAGGGCGGAGGAAGCGCACCAGCAAGCACAGTCACTACTCAGGTAGAAAAACTACCTGTTGAGTTAGTTCCTTTTTATAAAGACCTTTTAGGTCGGGGTGTTTATGAATCCTTAACGGGTTACGAAACTTATCCTGAGCGAAGACTTGCCGAGTTTGATCCTTATGAGGCTGGCGCTCAAGAGGCGTATGCAGAAATGGCTTTGGAGGGAACTCCTCAGGCTTTAGCTGATGCTCAGACTGGCATTAGAGAGATAGCATTGGGTAGTCCTTATGAGAGGGCTATAGCAGGAGATTCTCAAGCCCAAGGTCTTGCTCAGTTGTTTAAAGACGCTGGTGCAACTCCTGATTTTTACGGCCCTAGAGAACCAGCAGCAGGACAAGATTTAAGAAGACGCATTGGGCCGTCACAGGAAGAAATAAATAAGTCTATAAACTCTCGGATGCAATCTGATCCGCAGTTTCGTGAAGACTATATGCAATCTTTGTTAACAGGTTCTCAGTCTCCACAGATGAGAGAGATCATGTCGTTAACTGATGATTTAGATGCAACTTCAAACTTTTCTAGCTTGGAAGAACAACAAGCTGATCCTCGCGTTCAGAGACTTCAAGAGTTGCAAACTCAACAAGTAGGTGAAAGACCTCAAGCGTCTTCTGAAATGGAAAGGTATATGAATCCTTTCCAGCAGACGTTTATAGACAGACAAAAACGTATGGCGACGGATGAAGCTGCAAGACAGCAAAGAAACTTAGGTTTAGAGGCTGCTCAGGCGGGTAGCCTTGGTGGTGGCTTTGAGGCTGTAGCTAGATCAGAGCAGCAAAGAAACTTAGCTAATCAGCTTCAGGACATTCAAGCTTCTGGAGATATGGCTAACTTTGAGCAGGCAAGAAGGGCTTATGAATCTGACCGTCAGAACAGAATGGACGTTGCTGATCTAGGGCTTAGAGGATTTGAAGGAATAGGAAGAGATGTTGACCGAAGGAGTCAGGCTGCACTTAGTATGGCTGATTTATCTGGTCAGCGTCAGGCTCAGGAGATAGATAGGTTGGCTAATCTTGAGTCGGCAGGACAAAGAAGGAGAGGGCTTGCTCAGCAAGGTCTTGATACAGGTTACTCTGACTTCTTGAGGCAACAAGCTTTTCCAAGAGAACAGCTTAATCTTTACTCTAGCTTGTTAAGGGGAGTTCCTGTAGGGCCGGGACAGTATTCTTCTACTTATGGTAATCAGCCTACAGCGGCTCAACAAATTACAGGTTCTTTGGCAGGACTTGCTGGTTTAGGAATGCAGGCTCGTGGTGGATTTGGAAACAGCGGTAACTGGGGAGGCGGATAATGGATATTCTTGAGCAAGAAGACATTGTAAAAGGGTTGCCTGATCAGACTTTATTTCAAAGAGCAGATGCTCCTAGTGGGGATATCCCTCCGTTTTTAATTCTTTCTGAGATACAAAGACGAACAGATATGCGTAAAAGGTTTGAGGCATCACAGCCTCAACCTCAGTCTAGTGTTTCCGATCAGATAATTATGGAAGGTCTGGGAGCAGCTATGGCTCCTCAAAACTCTTTACCTCCTCCTGCTATGCCTGCTCCACCTTCCAATACTGTATCCCAGATGGAGGGTTCCTCCCCGTTAATGGCGCAAGGTATGGCAGCAGGGGGTATCCTTGGATTTGCTCCGGGGGGCGCTATGACTAAGCGGCAACAAATGGCTGCTCAGGCTAAAGTTGATAACAGAAATCAAGCACAAATTGATGAATATAATCGACAAAATCAACAAAAACAGTTTATGAGAAATAATCCCGGTGCTAGTAAAGAGGAGCTAATAGATTTAATAACTCCCAACCTTGATCCTGTAAAGTTTTCTAACTCTGTTTCAAGAAGACAAGAAGCGGTGAGGCAGGCGGATCAAAGAATAGCTGATTACAGAAGCGGAGCAATTTCTTTTGAGCAAATGTTTGGAGAAGATTTTAGTTCAGTAGATTCTCCTGCGCCTGTTTCTGAAGAGAAAAATGTTACCGAGATAGGCAATGAAGTGCTTGATCCAAATACACTGGGGGGAGATGGGAATCCTTTTGGTGATGTCCGATTTGAAGATGAAGAAGAATTTGGATTTACATCATCGCTAACTAATCTTAATCCTAACATTTCTATAGGGTCTGGTTTACCTGTGGAATCCGAAACTGAAGAGAGAACTTCTGATGATATAGAGAGCTTTATTCCCGGCACTTACTTAAATCCTGAGTTAGTAGCTGAAGTAGGAGAAACTGTAACGCAAGGAGAGGCTTTAAAGGGCGCTCAAACCACAGAAAATGATCGTCTTCAAGCAGTATTAGATAGCTTTGAGTCTCGTAGGAGTGGAGCTGAAGATCGATTAGGAAGGCGTAGAACCGAATCTCAAGAACTTATAAGTCAGATCAGAGAAGAAGGAAGAAGAGATGCTTTAAGTGCTGCGTTGGTTCAGTTAGGCGCTGGTATTGCAGGAGGCGATATGTCTGCTGGCCTGCAACAGGCTGGTTCTGCCATGTCCTCAGCTAATGCTCTTGCAAGAGATGCTGCGAGGGCAGAGCAAAGAGGTATGAGAGATTACGAAGAGTCTGTTCTTAGTCAGTCTGATCAGCTTGGAATGGAAGAAGCTCAGTTTGCTTTTGGAGCAGAAAGAGATTCTCAAGCTAGAGCTGAAGAGATAAGACAGTGGGAGGCTACGCATGGCCTTAATCAGTTAAATGCTAAAAACGACCTGATATTTAAACAAGCTGGGTTAGAGCTAGAAGCAGATAAGCTGGAGAATAATGCCTACATAGGCAGAGAAGGTTTGAAGAATCAAATCACTAAGATGGAGAATGAGCTGAAGATTAGTAACGATACCTCTAGTAGAGAAGCGATGAGAACTTTTACTTCTGTCTTAGATTCTATTCAAGACTTTATTGATGAGCTGCCTGCTGGGACTAGCGCAAAAGAGATGCAAGAAATAAGAGACACTCAACAAGCTAGAATACTTAATGCTTTAAGAACTTCGCTTGGACAAGAGTTTTATGACGCTTTTATGAAGGACTATAAACCTGTTAGAGGTGATGATGCTTCTTCTTCTGGCGCGATAAGTTACAAAAACTATCCTCCCCCTACTAATTAGGTTTTTATATGCCTGTTGTTGAAATGCCAAATGGAGACTTAGTAGAGTTTCCAGATGATATGCCTAATGAAGAAATAGGTTCTTTCATTCAGTCTAAGTTTCCTGAAGCTTTTGAAACGACCGTTATGGGCCAAGTGGGTGAAACCCTTAAAGCTATCCCTCGTGGGTTTGGCAGAACCCTGCTTACAGCCGCTGAAGGTGCAGGCGAGTTAGCTGATGCGGTTACAAATAAGATAGGGCTAGAAGGATTAGTAGATTCTGGCGATGACAATGCTCTGGTAGCTGCTGCTAGGCAAGGTCAAAAGTCTCTTAACGAATCTTTTCTTGGTGTTGATGATCTTTATCAAGATCAATGGATGACTAAGTTTGGGGAAGGCTTAGGCTCTATGGCAACTTTCTTTACCCCTACAGCGGCTCTCAGGATCGCTGGCTTGACGGGTAGAGCTACAAAGACTACTGCTGCCTTGGCTTCTGCTACTGGCTCAGGAGAGCAAGCTCAGCGCATAGAACAGGCCAGAGCTGAGGGGATTGATGTAACTGGAGGTCAGGAAGATACAGCTATTTTGACCGGAGCAATTATTGGTCTTAGCGAGTTAGCGCCAGTCGAAAGAATTTTGCGTGGTATTGATCCCGGCAAAGCTACTGATGATTTAAAAACAGTAGTCATGAAGAGGCTTTCTAGTGCTTTTGCTTCTGGAGGACTGGAAGCTTTACAAGAGACCTCTGCTTCTTTGCTGCAAGACCTTACTGAAAGAGAAATATATAACCCTGATGTTGACTTCGGGCAGGACGCTTTAGATAGCTTTACCATAGGTGGTTCTGTTGGTTTCACTGCTGATCTTGTTCTTAATGCAATGGCGGGTAGAAGGAATCGAGACAATAGAGTAACTCAAGAAGCAGATGAGCTTCAGAAAAGAGCCGAAGAAGAAGAGAACGCGAAAGTTAGAAGGAGTCAATTTGAGCGCGGGGCTGTTGCGGAAGAGGTCGTTGAAGAAGAGATTGACCCTGCCGCCATTGTTCCAAAAAGCGATAACATGGCTAACCATGCTAAAAATATTGCTGTTCAAATGGGAAGAAAATTCCCTACTGAAACCTCCTTTAACATCGAACAAATTTCTATTGCTGTTGATGAGACTACTAGCGAGCCAGCCTTTCAGGTTGTAGATAGCGCAGGCCAATCTTATGGTTCTCCTCTGAAAGAATACGAGCAAGCTGCTGTATTAGCTGGAACCCTTAACCGAGAGATTGTAGATCAGATTGCACGAAACTCTACCGAAGGAATAGTTGAAAGCACTCCAGAGCAATACGATAACGCTACTACTGAAACATTAGAAGTTATCGGTAACCGAATTAAGAATCCTCGCTCTAATGAAATTACTGCTGATGCACTGAATGTTGCGGCAGACACTACCGTTGATCAAGGTTTCGATGAAGGGTTATCTGCTGATCAAGCTATGCAAAGGAACATGGGTAGGGTGTTTACTGAGCAGGACATGGTCAACAGCCTCACAGCCTCTCAGAGAGTTAATCGCAAGCGTCTAGCTCAGGGTATGCCTGAAACCAATACGTTTACTGTAACAGAGGCTAGAGAGGTTCTAGGAAAAGACTTTGGTAGGCTTGGCGACATTGGTGCTGGCGGTATTATTGAAACGCAGAAATACAGCGTAGCCAAAGACAAGAAAGGAAACCCTGTTGTTGTTAGCGGCTTGGGCGAAGTCATTAATTCTAAGAGCGTACAAAAGCTTAGAAAGAAGGACGGCAAACCTTATATACAAAAGCGCAAGCTTAAGACCGAAAGCGATGCCAGAATACTAGCTGACAGACTTAACAGTCGTTATGACCAAGCTGTTGATGAGGTTGTCTTTGAGGACATCAAGGCTGGTAACGCAGAAATAAAAGCTCTGTTAGAGAGAAAGAATATCCCTAACGAGTTAGACAGTCCTGCTATTAAGACAATGGCTAAGGCTTTTGTTGGCAAAGAGAATGTCAACGACATGGACACTGGTGAGAAGAAGTTCTTCTACCAGAAGATTCGTAAGCTCCCCGTAGTACCCTCCCCTCTTGCAGAAGGTCTTCCTGATTTTGACCAAGCTTCCATTCTCACTCAAGGCGTTGAAGTCGATGCTGAGCCTTTGGCTTTGCCTGCTCCTGAGTCTGTTGTTGATGCGTCTGGTAGAGTTCTTCCTAGCGAAGAGCTTGTTGCTGATATGCAAGAGCGTTTGAACGCTGAGCTGAAGAGAAAGAATCTAAGCGATCAGGGAGTTACAGGTCGAATCTTTCAAGAGTTTAGAGACTATGGTCTCAACAAAGAGGATCAGCCTGTCTTCACCTCTGAAGTTATGGAGGAAACAGAGGGTGGTTATCTAAAAGATTTTAATGAGATTGCTGTAGGTGTCCGTCAGGCATTGCAATTTCATGAAGAGAGAACTGGCACAAAGGTGGACATGAACGATGGTGATGCTGTCTTTGCTGTCATAAAAGATGTTTTAAATCATGAGACCGTTCATTCTTTAAGAAGATTGGATTTGTTTACAGAAGCAGAATACAAGGTTCTTGAGAAAGCGGCTGAGAATACTAAAAGACAAGGCGAGGATATTACTTATCTACAGGATGCTGAAGATCGATATTCTGATTTATCAAAAACTCAGAGAATGGAAGAGGCTGTGGCTGAGCTGGTGCGCCAGAACACTGATCTTGGTGGCAGACCTAGAACAATCATTAATAAGATCAAAGGTATTCTAGAAGCAATTGCTCGCTTTATTTCTGGTAGTCCTCCAACAGTTCAAGATATCGTTGCTGGCATAGAGAGTGGAGATATAGGTGCAAGAACAGTGGGTGATGTTCGCACACTTAGAGCTACTAGAGAAAGTCTTGATTTGTACGAGTATGAAAATATTGATGATGTGTCTGCTACAGGTTCTCAGAGATCACCTCAGATAGGAAATACCTTAGAGGAATTAGAAAGACAGCTACAGCCTATCAAAGAGGTGACGGTTGCTGAGATAGATGAGCAGCCCATTGCTAGGTCTACTAAATCAAACCGTAAATTTATTCAGGCTTTAGTAGATAAGGGTAATTTAATCTTAGGTGAGGCATCTTACTTTCCTGATGGAACATTGGAGCATAAAAATCATTTTGCACACCGCAAAGCGGAGAGAGGTATTAGTGATGAAAAGATAGAGAAAGCGATGTATTACGGGAATATGTTTAAAGCATACCCTGATGGAAAGAACAGACCTCCCGGCTTGATATTTAGAGGCGAAGATACCACTGTGGTAGGAGAGATAAGAGGTAGCGAATTAGTCTTAAAGACTGTTTACGAAACTAATAATCCTCCTGTCAGAGAGTCCACTCAACAGAAAGCTTCAAAAAATTATTGGGAAGGAGATTCTAAAATTGCTTACTCAAGGCGTAGAAAGCCTCCAGAAAAAACTCAAACTGCTTATAAGCTTTTTCGTACTCTTCCAAGTGAACCGGGAAAGTTGTTTCCTTTATTTGTTGATGCTAATCAACCTGTTCCGATGGGTGAATGGGTTCAAGCTAAGTCCGGGCCTAGAGATGAGAAAGGAAAGGTAAAGTCTAAGTTAGGTGCGTTAGCTTATAGACCCGGATGGCATTCGGGAGATTTACCAGTAGCTAAACATATAGGTCAGAGAGACCCTTCTAGCAATTCTACTAAACCAGCATTTAGGAAACCTGATCAAGTGTGGGCAGAAGTAGAAGTCGCTGCTGATGTTGACTGGCAAGACAGGGCTAACAAAGCTGCTGTTACAAACAAAGATGGTTCTATGAGAGTTAAGACTGCTCATATAACTGATCGAATCCCAAAGGGAGGATTTTATAGATATAAAACTAATCCCAACATGGAAGGTAATTGGATAATAAGTGGTGATCTTAAAGTTAACAGAGTGCTTTCTAACGAAGAAGTTGACCAAATAAACAGACAAGCTGGAGTTTCTGATCTTCCTCGTGTTGAAGATCGACAAGACAGCTCTATAGCTTATTCTCGTAGAGGAAGAGGAAAAACAGGCCAATACATTGGTGGGCCTAGAGGATTAGATTCTCCTCAGAAATTAGCTGCCCTTAGAAAAAATGTGAAGAAGCTGGCTGAAGAAGGGGACTATGGAAAGTTTTGGTATGAGAGAAGCGGAAAACAAATACTAGACTTGGTGGGCGGTGATGTTAATGAAGCAGATAAACTCATTCAAGCTATTGCTGTAACTTCAGCCCAGACCCCTGTTGCAGCAAACTTTGATTATGCTCTTCAAGCTTATTATCAAAACAAAGCTGGCAAGCCTATCTTTACAGGTAAAACTCCCAAGGCTCAGAGCAAAAAGCTAAATGATATTTACGCAGGCAAGCCTTGGGAAGGAAGAAAGACAAACAATTTTTACAATAACTTAATGCGTGTTATTGATCCTACGCGAAGTCAGGGGGTTACCACTGACCTATGGATGATGAGAGCTTTTGGTTATTTCCAAGACAGCCCTAGTGATGCTCAATATGATTTTGTTGAAGAAGAAACTGCAAGACTAGCAGATCAACTAGGATGGGAACCACAACAAGTTCAGGCAGCTATATGGGTTGCTCTTAAATCTAAAGCAGAGTCTAAGCCAGTTAAAGCCAAGACTGAAGAAAAGTCTATTAGTAATAAGTGGATGAAGTATAAGACAAGGACTAAGCCTGACGGAAAAGTTGTTAAAGAAAGGGTTATTTTAGATAAAGAGAAACACGCTAAGAACTGGTTAGAACAATCTCTTAAGCACACACCCACTCTTCAAGAAAAAGAGGCGGCTAAGTTTGATTACGCAGACGCAGCGGTGAGACAGTTAGGTCAGATTAGCTGGGAAAGCATACCCGGAGATAACACAAACCACATGATGGAGATGTTTGATGCTGATTATCCTGTGTTGCAGGAATATCATGTTGAAATATCTAAGGCATTTTTAGATGACCAAGGTAACGATATTATTGCTACCGAGCTTGGAATGCTTTCTCCAATGGAGTTTGAGGCTCCGGGCCACTATGAAGGTAAGGTAAGTCCGGGTAGTCAGACAGGGGTTACGATACCCAAAGAATACAAGGTAGATTTTGAGGCTTCTCCAGAAGGCAAGCTATTAATGGATGCCTACTCTGCCGCAAAAGGAATTCTTCTTAAGCAGAAAGCAATGGGTTATCACAAGCCTTTCTTTAGGAAAGGACTTCCCAGAAATCAAGCCAATGGTGTTTTGATTGATATTGGCAGACCATTTACCGAAGCAGAAACAATGGAGATGGGAAGGTTGCTGAGTGATCTTGCGGGACATGGAGAATTTAATCCTATTGGAGATATTAATGGAGCTAGGTTAATTAACTTCACTGACGGCTCTAATAAACAATTCCAAGATATAGTCAATACGACTCTTAGGTCAATAGAGTTTGACGGAAACCCTGAGGTTGTGGGAGAATTGTTTTATGCGGATACAGGTTATTTAGAAAATAATTGGGAGGAAAATAAGAATGGCGAAGGTTACTTGGAAAATGGCCTCGGAGGACAGCCCGATCTTCAGCGGAAGGTTCGTGACATCGTCACGCTCATCCAGCCCAGAATCGAAGCGGTTGAGGAAGAATTCTCAAATAAATACGGTTGGAAAAGAAACCCCGAACTCAATCGTGCCTATCGACAAGATACTACCGCTGAGATAGCTCCTCAGCTAGAAATAGTTGAGCCTAGATCAATACCCCCTGCTGAGGTAGAAGCAGTCGTAGAGAAGAACCTAGAAGCCCTAGAGAACACTACAGGAGGGGCTGTACCTACCTTTAGCGTTAAAGCCTTACCAGAGGCTCAGGCTGTGGCTAGAAACCCAGAGCTTGGAGCTAAGCCTACCAAAGAAAACAATACTGTTTACTCTCGTAGAAGACCTACTGACCCAGAGGTTAGAGCTGCGGTTGATAAAGTCATTCAGCCTGCCTACGAGGGTAAGGGAATATTACAAAACCTTCTTTCCTTTATGTCGCCTTCAACAACGGGTGAATACAAGAGTGTTTTTTCTAAGTTCCGTCAAGGCTACATCAATAGGTATGAGCCGTTAGAAAAGATGTCTAAGATGATGAAGGATACGTTGGGTGCGTTGGCTGATACATCTGCTTACTTTGGCATGGTAATGGCTGATCGTTCTAGTTCTCAGACTGCTTCTGCCATTAAACATGGAGTAACAGAATACGATGCCAAGGCGGGTATCTTTAGAACTAAAGACTTTATGTATACCGGAAAGGATGGCATCACTAAAAAAGTTGATGGGATGCTAGGTGTGTTTGAGAAACTCATGCCAAGCGAGAATGTCTATGGCGAAAATCTTATGGAGGTTTTTCAGGGTTTAGCTATAGCCAGAAGAGCTAAAGAGATTAATGACTCTGGCAAACTCAGCCCTGTACCGAAAGGAGAGGAGGATGCTTTCCTAGCTGAGATGGAAGCTATGGCTGATAAGTACATTAATCCAAATACAAATGAGTCTTACGTCAGGGAAGCATACGATATGTATCAGGCGTACAACAACGAAGTCATTAAGCTCATGAAAGACTCAGGACTTATCACTGATCAGGAAGCTATAAGCTGGGAGCGTAGCTCA
>Ga0209535_1000858_pt1 | contig 21178 bp, 17 predicted proteins | sample LinPmetageLP28_FD_184041 | JGI IMG/M metagenome (GOLD analysis project Ga0209535, IMG submission 184041) | Marine viral communities from the Pacific Ocean - LP-28 (SPAdes) (version 2) | ecosystem: Environmental > Aquatic > Marine > Oceanic | place: Pacific Ocean | collected 2009-08-22
GAACAGTTGTTGTAAGAGGTAATACAAATTCTGGAGCAATAGTATTTAATTGTGAATCTAATTCACATGGTCAAAAAATTATTGCACAACCTCACAGTGCTAGTGTTACAAATGTAATGTTATTACCTGCGGGTGCTGATTCAACTTTAGTATCTTTAGTTTCAACTGATACTTTAACAAACAAAACTTTAACAAGTCCTAAAATAAATGAAGATGTAGCAGTAACTTCCACTGCATCAGAACTTAATATTTTAGATGGTGTTACATCTACTGCAGCAGAAATTAATTTAATAGATGGTGGCACTGCAAGAGGCACTACAGCAGTTGCAGATGGAGATGGTATTCTTCACAATGATGCGGGCACAATGAGAATGACTAGTGCTGCAACATTTAAAACATATTTTACAAGTGGTGTATCTTCAGCAGCAGATGATATAACAGCAGGTGATGCAGCAGTTAATGTTACAACTTCATCAGGAGATATTACAATTGATTCAAATGCTGGAGCAGTATCAATAGATGGACATACAGGTGTTACATTAGCTTCTTCTAATTCTGGTAATATTACATTAGATTCAGTAGCAGATATTATATTAGATTCAGCAGGTAATGATTTTAATTTTAAAGCTGGTGGCACAGAAGTTTTAAGAATAACTAACTCATCAAGTGATGTAATTATAAGACCAGTTGTTGATGCTAAAGATTTAATATTTCAACAAAGAGATGGTACAGAAGTTGCAAGGATTGAAGACAATGGAACATTTAACATTGTAACAGCTAAATTAGCTATTAATGGAACAGCAGTTACATCAACAGCAGCAGAACTTAATTTACTTGATGGTGTTTCTGGATTAGTACAAGCAGACTTAACAAAATTAGCAGCTGTAGATTCTACAGCAGCAGAACTAAACATAGTTGATGGTGGCACGTCAGCTACTTCAACAACAGTTGCAGATGCGGATAGAGTTGTACTAAACGATGCTGGTACAATGGTCCAAGTTGCAATGACAGATATCAAAACATACATTGGCGGTGGTACATCATGGCAAGCAGTTAAAACATCAAACTTTACAGCAGCAGCTGGACAAGGTGTATTTTGTAATACATCAAGTGCAGCATTTACTTTGACATTACCTGCAGGAACTATTGGTGATGAAATTTCATTTCTTGATTATGCAGGAACTTTTGATACTAACAATCTAACGATTGCTGCTAATGGTTCAGAAAAAATTCATGGATCTACAGACGATTTAACAGTGTCTGTAGAAAGAGCCGCAAATACTTTAGTATTTACAGATGGTACTCAAGGTTGGCTACTGAAGAGTAAATAATGGCTGACTATAAAGATATTGCTGGGACTACGGTTCGTGGTAACGCTGGAAATTTAACTGGTGCAAAAACTGGTGAACTTTTTTATGATAGCACAAATGAAGATTTTAAATATAGATTTCCAGCTGTAACTTCAGCTGGTTCTTGGAGAACTGGTGGAAGTTTAAATACTGCAAGAGCTGGTATAGCAAGTGCTGGTGTTCAAACATCAGCATTAGGTGCTGGAGGTGCTCCAGGCACTATAGCAGCCACAGAATTATATAATGGTTCTACTTGGACTGAAGTTAATGATTTAAATACTGCAAGATCAAGTATAGTTGGAGTAGGAGCATCTAATACATCTGCTTTAGCATTTGGTGGACTAACAGGCCCTCCTTTTTCTAGAGTAGCTATTACAGAATCTTGGGATGGAACTTGTTGGACTGAAGTAGGAGATTTAAATACTGGAAGAAGAACATTAGGTAGTGCAGGAACGCAACCAGCTGCTTTAGCTTTTGGTGGAGAAAGTGGATCTAGTGCACAACTTGCTTTAACAGAATTATGGAATGGAACTAGTTGGGCAGAAAGAGCAGATTTAAACACTGCAAGAAATTTATTAACAGGAACAGGAATTACTACAGCTGCTTTGGCTTTTGGAGGAACTCCAGGTGGTGGATTAACAGAATCTTGGGATGGAACTAGTTGGTCAGAAACAGCTGATTTAACCACTGCTAGAGATAGTTTAGCAGGAGCTGGTACTCAAACATCAGCGTTAGCTTTTGGTGGAAACCCACCTATAACAGATAAAACAGAACAATGGAATGGCACAGCTTGGAGTGAACAAGCTGATCTAAGTACAGCAAGAGCTGCGTTAGGAGGAGTTGGTGCTGATAACACATCAGCTTTAGCTTTTGGTGGAGATACAGGATCATATACAACAGCAACAGAAGAATGGACAGGTGCAGGTGCAAATATTGGAGCTTGGTCTACTAGTGGAAGTTTAAATCAAGGTAGAAAAAATTTAACTAGTTCTGGTACACAAACAGCAGCGTTAGCTTTTGGAGGCGATGAAAGCACAGGTTATACAGAATCTTATAATGGTTCAAGTTGGACAGCATTAGCAAATTTAGGCACTGCAAGACAACTTTTAGGTGGATTCGGTACACAAACAGCAGCTTTAGCATTTGGTGGATTAACACCAAGTGCAACAGATAAAACAGAAATTTGGAACGGAAGTGGTTGGACTGAAGTTGCAGATTTAAATACTGCAAAAGCAAGATTATCTGGAGCAGGTACAACTACAGCAGGTTTAGCATTTGGTGGAAATCCTTTTTTAAATGAAACAGAAACTTGGGATGGAACATCATGGTCTGAAGTTGCAAATTTAAATACTGGTAGAAGTGAAATGGCAGGAGTTGGAACTCGAACATCAGCATTGGCTTTTGGTGGAAACACACCTCCCATAACAGCTAAAACAGAATTATGGAATGGAAGTGCTTGGACAGAAGTTGCAGATTTAAATACGGCAAGACAAGATTTAGGGGGATCAGGAGTTGATAACACAGCAGCCATAGCATTTGGTGGAAATTCACCATCTAAAACAGCTATAAATGAAGATTGGAATGGATCTGCTTGGGCAGAAGTTGCAGATTTAAATACTGCAAGAGGTAATTTAACTGGAACAGGTACAACTACAGCAGGATTAGCATCTGGAGGAGAAATAGCAACAGGATTAACAACAGCAACTGAAGAATGGAGTGGAAGTTCTATCTTAACTAAGGTATTAACAGATTAATAAGGAGAAAAATTATGGCAAAAACATATCAATACTGTGTAGCAGAAAACTGGGGAAAGGGTTTTATTGATCACGATGAATCTCAAAGAATTACTTTTAAAGGTTTCCCTGGAAATGTTTGGCAAGTACCCGCATATAATAAACATGGCAATCTTTGGATTGCTAAAGTTGCAGGTGCTGTAAAAACAAAAGATGAAGCTCAAACTATTGTGACTGCAGTAGTAGATGCAGCTCAAGATGCTTGGGACGACAATAATGTTGAAGGTGAATCATCTGATGATAAAATTGAAAGATTGGGTTCAAAGCCAGCTGACATAACATTAGAAGAATAAAATTAAAATGTCTGAGTATAAAACCATACATGGAACTAAGGTTCGTAGTTATACGACTGATCCTGATAATCCTATAACAGGACAAGTATGGTATGACAAAACTAATAAAGTATTACAATTTCAAGCAGCAGGTGCTGGAGCTTGGGCTACTGGTGGCGCTTTAGGAACAGCTAGGTTTTCATTAACAGGAGTAGGTACACAAACAGCTGCATTGGCTTTTGGTGGAAGAAATCCTTCAGGTACACCACTAGCTGTAACAGAAAAATACAATGGATCAAGTTGGACTGAAGTAGGAGATTTAAATGAAGCTAGAGGTCAATTAGGTTCGGCTGGAACACAAACATCTGCATTGGCATTTGGTGGAGAAAATCCAGATGGAAATAATCAAGATTTAACAGAAAAATTCAATGGCACAGCTTGGAGTGAAGTTGCAGATTTAAACACTGCAAGATCAAGTTTAAGAGGAGTAGGAGCTGATAACACTTCAGCTTTAGCTTTTGGTGGTGCAACTTCTCCAAAACAACAAACAGAGTTATGGAATAATACATGTTGGGCAGAAACAGCAGATTTAAATACTGGAAGAACTAATTTAGGAGTAGCAGGTATATCAACAGCAGCATTGGGAGCTGGTGGAGATACAGGTCCAGCTCACGTTGCAATTACAGAACAATGGAATGGTACAAGTTGGTCAGAGGTAGCCGACTTAAATACTGCAAGATCTGCTTTAGGAGGAGCTGGCTTATATACATTAGCTTTAGGTTTTGGTGGTTATACAGGCCCCCCAGGTAATACAAATAAAACAGAATCATGGAATGGCACTAGTTGGACAGAGCTTGCTGATTTAAGTACAACAAGACAGGCTTTGGGAGGAGCAGGAACACAAGCTTCAGCATTAGCTTTTGGAGGAAACGCTCCACCAGGAACAACAGCAACCGAGGAATGGAGTGATCCCGTATTAACTATTAAAACAGTAGACACAGATTAACATGGCAAATTACAGAGACATACACGGATTTCAAATTGAAATTAGATCAGATAATCCATCTAATCCAGTTAATGGACAAGTTTGGTATAACACTACAAATTCAAAATTAAGAGGAGCTACAGTTAGTTCTGTAGGTGCTTGGGCTACTGGTTCAAATTTAAATACTGCTAGACAACAACTAGCAGGTGCAGGTGTAAGCAACACTGCTGCTTTAGCTTTTGGTGGTTCACCAGATGAAAAAAATGAAACAGAGCTTTATAATGGATCTAGTTGGACTGAATTAAGTAATTTAAATACTGCAAGATTTGAAGTGGGTGGTACAGGAACTTCAACATCTGCTTTAAGTATTGGTGGAGAATTACCTGGTGGTAATACAGCAGTTAATGAATCTTGGAATGGGACTAGTTGGACTGAAGTGGCAGATATAAATTCAGCAAGAGCAAGAACAGGAGCTGCTGGAGTTGATAATACTTCGGCATTAGTATTTGGAGGAACTCCAGGTGGTGCATTAACAGAATCATGGAATAATACAAGTTGGACTGAAGTTGGAGATTTAAATGATTCTAGGTGGGGATTAACTGGTAACGGTACAGTAACATCTGCTTTAGCTTGTGGAGGTGAGGATGCACCTTCTAACACAGCAAACACAGAAACTTGGAATGGAACTGCCTGGACTGAAGTTGCAAACTTAAATACTGCAAGAAGGGAGTTAGCAAGTGGAGGAGTTGATAGTACATCTTCGTTAGCATTCGGAGGAGAAAATCCATCAGGAAATACGGTTAAAGCTTTAACAGAAGAATGGAATAATACTTCATGGGCTGAAGTTGGAGATTTGAATACTGCAAGAAATGAGTTAGCAGGAAATGGTATAGCTGCAAATGCATTAGGATATGGAGGCCTCCCTACTACAGCAGCAACAGAAGAATGGAATGTACCTTTTATAGGTATCAGAGAATTTGATTTATCATAAAACTTGTAATAAATTTTATATACTATATATATTAAATATAACTAATGGAGAAAGACATGAAAAAAGACGTTAAAGATATTATACAAAAAGAAGAAACGCATTTAAATAATTTATTAGAACCATCTGATTTATCAGCATTTAAAGGTATGGTTGATGAACTTAGAGACACTTGGACTAAAAAACAAATGTTTAGAACAGAAACAGAAGCAAGGTTTTCTGTATTGCAAGATAATAGATATCCAACTAAAGCTGCAAAATATTGGCAGTGTGTTAGAGAACAATCTTCATACCTAGATAACCTTATGTCGTTATCATTTGACTATAGAAGAAATGATGCGAAAATAACTTGGTTAGAAAAAAAAATAGATAAAGAAGAAGATGATTATAAAAAAATTAAATATCAAATAGATTTAGATGAAGCTAGATTTGGTAAAGCCTCTATGGAAAAAACAGCTAGACATAGAATGAGAGAAATTAAAATGTGGTCTAAATTAAAAAGTGAATTTAATGACGGATCATTTAATGACAAAGATGTTAACCAACATCAACTAGAGTCATATGGATTACAATACCACGAGAAAGCAAAAACACTAAATGCTAACTCATCAGAGTCTGAAATATTTAATGTAATGGGACAACTACAATCCTTACAAAGAATTAAAAAGTCTGGTGAATTAGAAAGCAGTTACAAAGAGAAAGAACAACTAACTCAACATGGAAAACCAAAAGATTAATTTTGATTTTGTATTCTTAGGTCAGTCTGTTTTAAAGTATCAAGTACCGCTTGATATATTTGGAGCAATTAATCAAATTTATGAAAAAAATTTTCATAACCTCGCACCTGCTAATGGCCAGTTAGTAGGTAAGATTGAAAGTGAACATTCATTATTTTACCATGGTCAAGACCAAACAAAAATGAAAAACCATAATTTTTTGCCAAGAAATGTAACAGATTATTTTATGACTATGTTTAAACACTATTTAGCATTTAATAAAATTAAAGATTATGAAACACATTTAAATTCTATTTGGGTTAATGAGATGAAACAACATGAATATAACCCTGCACATATACATAGAGGAATGTTATTTACAGGTCTATCAAGTGTTATGATTTTAAAACTACCTTCAACATATGGTAAAGAATATTCAGCAGAACATGTACAACAAAATGGTAGACTACAAATACTAGGAGCTAGTAATGGTCAATTTGCTAAAATAGATTATCAACCACCCATGGACCTTAGAGACTTTTATATTTTTCCATATGATATGAGACATTGTGTATATCCATTTAATGGAACTAATGAAACTAGAAGAACACTAGCTGCAAACTGTGATGTGCAATTTGACCCAATAAAAAACAGAGGAGCTGTATGATTAACGAACCCAGATGGAAATCTTATATAGTTGAAACTACCACACCAATTTTTACACCAGAACAATGTCAAATGATTATTGCTGCAGGGCGTGCTGAACCTAAACAAGATGCTTATGTTGGAAACAAGCAAGGTATTAAAGGTGGTGAGTTAAACACTAAAACTAGAACTTCACACATCAGTTGGATACCATTTAAAAAAATGAATGACATGTATAAAGATATAGAAAAAATTATGAAGACAACTAATGGTAATCATTTTGGTTTTGATGGAATGACTATTACAGAAATGGCACAATACACAGAATATCCCGAAGGTGGATTTTATGATTGGCATGTAGATAACGATGTAAATATGCAACACGAACCGCCTGTTAGAAAAATATCCATGACTTGTTTGTTATCTCCTGAATCAGAGTTTGAAGGTGGAGATTTAGAATTAATGACGGAAGGTAAAGTTGCAAAGTTAAAACAAGGTCATGCAATATTTTTTGCATCATTTATTAGACACAGAGTAAAACCTGTAATACGTGGCAACAGAAAATCTTTAGTTATGTGGTTTGGAGGCACACCATTTAAATAATGCACAGAGAGTTACATTTTCCAACACCTATTTATATTGCAGATATAGAACACCCAACCTTAAATCAAGAATTGGAAAGAGATATTGTAGAGTGGTCCAATAAAGATAAAGGTATAACAAGAACTAATGTTCAAGGTTGGCACTCGCCGACAAATATGGCTGAGTTACCACAATTTAAAAAACTAGTTGATATGTTATATGCATGTCAAAAAACTATTTATGATCAAGAACATTTAGATAGTGAACCTTATCTTGGTAATATGTGGGCTAATATAAATCCACCAGGTGGAATGAATAGAGCACATCAACACCCTAACTCATTATGGTCTGGTGTTTATTATATTAAAGCACCTAAAAACTCAGGACATTTAAAAATAGACGATCCAAGATCTGTCGCTTGTATGGTTAGACCAAACCAGAAAAAGGGACCAGTACCTCCAAGACTATTTAGAGAAACACATTACGAACCTATTGCTGGAAGATGTATTATGTTTCCATCTTGGTTAATGCACTGTGTTGATCCTAACGAATCTAATGACATAAGAATATCAGTATCTTTTAACTTTTTACAGAAAGGTATGTTTGTATGATAGTGCACAAAGATCAAATAGTATTTAGAGAAGCACATTTACAAACAGAAAAAGGTAGAATGCTTCAAACAAGAAATGAAAAATGGAAAAAATTAAAAAAAGATATAGAAAAAAATGGTATAATTAATCCTTTAATATGCACTGAAAAAGATGGCAAATACAGATTATGTATGGGGATGAGAAGATTTATTGCAGGATGTTTACTGGGTATAGAACATTATGAAATAGAAGTAGTTTCTAACGAAGAACCAGATACACTAGTAAACCCAACAAAAAAATACAAAACTAAACATAAGGATGGAACCGATGTTTCAAAATAAAAAATACCAAGTAATTAAAAATGCAGTGTCATATGAATTAGCTAATTTTATATTTAATTATTTTATGCTTAAGCGTGATGCTGTGAGTTGGATGTATAAAAACAACATTGTATTTGATAATGGTATGTTTGGCACATGGTCAGATCAACAAGTGCCAAATACATACTCTCATTATTCAGATCCTGTAATGGAAACTTTAATGATGAAAGTATTACCGATTATGAAACAAGAAACAGGTCTAGAATTATTGCCTACATATTCTTATGCTAGAATATATAAACATGGAGACATATTAAAACGACATAAAGATAGACCTAGCTGTGAGATATCTACAACTGTTCATTTAGGTGGTGACAAGTGGCCTATCTTTATAGATGGTACAGGAGCAGATAATGTTATTAATGAACGTCAAAATATACATAAACCTAACGCTCCAACAGGCACAGAAGTCTTACTTGATGTAGGAGACATGTTAGTGTATAGTGGTTGCGAATTAGAACATTGGAGAGAACCTCTAGAAGGTAATACTTGCGCTCAAGTATTTCTTCATTATAACCATGTAAATGGTCCTTTTGCTGAAAAAAATAGGTTTGACAAAAGGCCAATGTTAGGTATTCCACCATTAAGGAATATGTAATACAATGAGGTTATATGTTACAAAAAATACAATTTGCACCAGGATTTAATAAACAAGTAACTGCAACAGGTGGCGAAGGCCAATGGGTTGAAGGCGACAACGTTAGATTTAGATATGGTTATCCAGAAAAAATAGGCGGTTGGGCACAACTAGGTTCTACAAGTTTAACTGGTAGAAACACTGCAATACACCATTTTGTAAATACAGCAGGAATTAAATTTGCAGCGTTAGGTACAAATAGAATACTGTATGCTTATTCTGGTGGTATTTTTTACGACATACATCCAATTAAAGCTACTACAACTTTAACATCTGCTTTTACTACAACAAATGGATCAGCAGTTGCAACAATAACTTTTGCATCAGCACACAATATAAATAAAAGCGATGTAATATTATTAGATAGTTTTACATCAATAACAAATTCTAATTTTGTGTCAGGTGATTTTACAGACGTAAAATTTATGGTAACAGATATACCAACTGATACTACTTTAACTATTACTATGCCTTCTAACGAATCAGGATCTGGAGCAACTACATCTGGTGGTATTAGAGTGCAACATTATTATCCAGTAGGACCAGCAGTAGAAGTTGCATCTACTGGTTGGGGTCTTGGATCATGGGGTGGTGTAGCACAAGGACAATTTACATCAACACTTTCATCAGGAATAAATGCATCAGTTACATCATTAACTATGGCAAGTTCAACATCGTTTCCATCATCAGGTACAGTACAAATTGGTTCTGAACTAATTACATATACAGGAAATAGTGGTGGTACTTTATCTGGATTAACAAGAGGTGCAACAGGTACAACAGCAGCAATACATTCATCAGGTGCAACTGTTACAGATGCAGCAAATTTTTTTGCATGGAACGCTGCAGCCTCTGGAGATATTGTAACAGATCCTGGTTTATGGTCTTTAGACAATTTAGGTAATAGTTTAGTTGCAACAATATTTAATGGTGAAAGTTTTACATGGGATTCAAATGCAAACAATGCTACAGGAACTAGAGCAGCAATTATAACAAATGCACCAACTGCATCACGTGATATGTTAGTATCTACTCCTGACAGACACTTAATTTTTTTTGGTACAGAAACAACAGCTGGCACAAAATCTACACAAGACGAAATGTTTATAAGATTTTCTTCTCAAGAAGATATTAATGATTATACACCTACAGCAACCAATAGTGCTGGTACACAAAGACTGGCCGATGGATCACGGATCGTTGGCGCACTAAGAGGTAGAAATGCAATTTACGTTTGGACAGATACAGCATTATTTATTATGCGATTTGTTGGAGCACCTTTTACATTTGCATTTGAACAGGTTGGTACTAACTGTGGATTGATTGGTAAAAATGCATGTGTTGAAGTTGATGGTACAGCATACTGGATGTCGGAAAATGGTTTTTTTAGATATGGTGGACAACTAGAATCATTACCATGTTTAGTTGAAGATCATGTTTTTGATGATATAAATACAATTCCTAAACAACATATTAATGCAGGACTTAATAATTTGTTTGGTGAAATTAGTTGGTTTTATCCAAATTCTGGATCTAATGTAGTTAACAGAGTTGTAACTTATAACTATATAGAGTCTTCACCACAAAGACCTATATGGACTACAGGTACATTAGATAGAACAGCTTGGTCTGATTCTGCTATATTTGGTAAACCTCACGCATCCCAATATGATGCTGATACAAATGTTGCTAGTACAAGTTCAACATATGTGCAAGGTAATACAGATGGATCATCAATATATTATGAACATGAAAAAGGATTAGACCAAATAAAAGAAGGTGCAACTTCTGCTATTACTGCTAATATACAATCAGGAGATTTTGATATAGGTATGACAGAAGGTGGAACAGCAGACCTTAGAGGTGACGGTGAATTTATGATGAAAATTAGAAGAGTTATACCAGACTTTTTATCACAGACAGGTGATGCTAGAGTTACATTAAACTTAAAAGATTTTCCTAATGATACTGTAGCTAGTTCATCACTTGGTCCGTTTACAGTCAATAATAGCACACAAAAAATTGACACACGAGCACGTGCTAGATCTATATCTTTAAAAGTAGACAATACTAGCACTAGTCAGTTTTGGAAATTAGGTACATTTAGAATAGATATACAACCGGATGGTAGACGATAATGGCATTAACAATGGACCAATTAAATGCAGTATATAATGACATGAGTGTTTATGGAAATACTGTTGCTCCAATGGCAGTTAATAATCCTTCAGGTTTACAAATTACTAATAAAGAAGAAGCACCAATAGTGCAACCTGTTATACAATCTAATCAATTACCTAATTTTTTAAATCAAGGTAATGATTTTAATTATGCTAATAGAAATATAAATTATGATAATCTTATAGTTCCCTCTCTTGAATCTGAACAAAAAAATAATATTTTTACTAACGCTATAAACAAATTTAAATCTTTTGGAGATGATAATAAACTACTGTCCGGTATAATGAAAGCTGGGAGTATGATAAGAGATCCTATAACAGGGGTTATTACTTCTGTAATAGGTATGTTACCAAAAGAAAATCCAATGGCCACGGCAACAAGAAATTTTTACGGTAAAAACTTTGGTTTAAAATCTGATAACCGTATTGCTAGTGGTATTATGGAAAACTATAATCCTGTATATGGCAGTGATTTTTTAAATAAAATTTCTCAAGGAATAATTCCTGAAAGCGGATATGGTTTAGAAAGAGCTATTGATGAAAGAATGGACAATATACTAAATATGTTAGGTGATAAATATAACTACAGTTATACAAATGATAAGCAAATGTATGAAGACATGTTAACTGGTAAAATTGGAGGGTATGGTATTAAAGGACATACTTCTGCAGCTGAAAATTATTTTAAAATGAAGGCAATAAAAGAAGGACAAGCAAGAACAATTGCAGCAGCGGCGGCAGCGGCAGAACAAGCAAAAAAGAAAACAACAAGCGGCGGCGGCACTAGCGGCAGTGGGTATAAGTATGAGACTAATACAACAGGAACTGCTAAAACAAGTAGTGGAGGTACTTACACTCAAACTTATTCACCTTCACGGGCTGCAACTAATCGAGAATCAAAAAGAGGGCAACAGACAAGAGCATCTAAAAGTAAAAGCTCATCCAATAAAAGTTCAGGAACAAATCAAGGATACTCGCAACATTTTAAAGACGGAGGCATCGTTACTTTATAATGGCTAGAATTACACAAGTACTTACACACCCTAATAAAGAATACAAACAATCTGTAGCAGAATCTTTGAACAGAGATTTGTCTGCTGTAATACAAAAATTAAACTCAACATATCAACAGGATTTAAAAGACGAAATAGAATCTTTTAATTTTTTTATAAATTAATGGCTAATTCATTTGTAAACAAAAAAGTAGATTTAACTAGCACAGCAGCTACAACATTGTATACTGTGCCATCAGCTTCAACAGCGGTAATTAAATCTATATTAGTGTCTGAAGATTCAGGTAACGCGGATACTATAACAATTACTATTACAGACACAGCTAGTGCTGTATTTAATTTGTTTAAAACTAAAGCTATTGGTGCTAATGCGACCACGGAACTATTGTCAGGACCATTGGTAGTAGAAGAGAGTGAAGTTGTAAAAGTAACAGCTGCAACAGCTAATAGATTACATGTAGTATTATCTGCCTTAGAAATTAAACCAAGAGAAGTTACATCATAGGTTGATTTATATGACAAAAACTAGTATTATTATTAACCCAGGTATAATTCCTGCCTCTAACAAATCAATATAAAAAATTATGATAGATCAAGAAGGAATTACATCGTTAGAATTAGAAAAAGGTGCACCAAATATTACCTATTCAGGTAACGAAGGTCCTAGCTCACCACAACAAGAAATTATAAAAGCAGGTATACCTGAAGATCTTACAATGGATCAAGCCTTTGAGGTATTTATGCAATCAGAAGGTCGTCCACCAAAAGACATACCAGAGTTATTACAATTTTTTAAAGACAGAACTTTATCAAAAGGACCACCTTTACCAAACGATCCAACAGAACCAGTAAATCCTTTTGGTCCTACACCAATAGGACCACCCTTACCAGATAGACAGATGGCTGCTTTTGGTGGTATCATGGGCCTTGATCAAAGAAAACAATACGGCATAGGTAGTAGTTTTAAAAAAGCATTTAATAAAGTAACAAGACCTTTTACAAAGGTTGCACAAAAATTAATGCCGAAAGAGTTGGCAGGTATTGCACAATTTGCTGCACCGTTTGCTGGTCCGTATGGTCCTTTGTTAATGGCAGCAGGTCAAGCAAAACAAAAAGGCAGACTTAATCCATTTAGTTTAGCACTAGCTGCAGCACCTTATATTAGAAATACACCTGGATCGGGTTTAAGTTATGGTACAGCTGCAAACAACCCTGGAAGTTATGGTATAAGAGATTTAATTACTGGTGGTGGAAAAGGTTCTAGTTATGAAGGTAAAAGTTTATTTGATAGAGTAGGTGCTGGTGACTTTGGATTAAAAACAGATGAATTTATATTTGGTGCACCTTCAGAAGTTAGACAATTTGAAGGTCCTACAAGAGATGTAAAACAAATTCAATTTGAAGACAATTTACCCGGAGACTTAACATCCTATGAAGAAATTGTAACTAACCCTGGTTCTTTAGGCCAAGCAAAAATAAATGCAACATCAGGATTACTAGGTAAAGGTGGAGAAATGTTTCAAGCTTTTGGCGGTAGTGGAGATGTAGGAATTGCAGATACTATACTAGGTCAAAAAGCTTTCTTGACTGATAAAGGTAAACCAAGCATGTTAAAACTCGGATCATGGGCCGTGGGTATTGTATCAGGAATACAAGCTGGAAAATACAAAGATGAACAAGATGCAGCGGATGCAGCGGAAGCTGCAGCATTGGCCGCAGACTCAGAAGCATCGGCAGCAACTTTACAAGCAGCAAGAGACTGGGCTATAGAAACATTTGGTAGCATGAGTGTCTATGCTGACGGTGGTAGAATAAATAAAAATATGGGTGGTGAATTTAATATGCCCCCAGCAGGTTTATCATCATTACAAACACAACAATCAGATGTTACACCACAAGGAATGGAACTTGACTTACGTGGTGGAGGGTTTATACCTATAGGAAAAGCGGAAAAAGCTGATGACGTTCCAGCAAGAGTCAGTAAAAATGAATTTGTATTTACAGCTGATGCTGTAAAAGCTGCAGGCGGCGGAAGTGTAAACGAAGGCGCTAAAAGAATGTACGACACAATGAAACGATTGGAATCACAGGTAGTATAATGGCTGAAACTATAACTAACATAACACAACCGGCACCGATATTTGAAGAAGGTGCTAAGAAATATTTATCAGAATTAACAGGACAGACGGATGCCAGCAGAGCGCTTGACACCTCAAAATTTGCTCCAGGTGTAGCTCAACAAAACACATTAGCACAAGCAATGCAACAACAGGCAGCATCACAAGCTGGCCTTGGTACATTAGGATTTGATGCAACTACAGGTGCAATAACGGGTACAACCGGTGCAACAGGTATTGGTGGCTATCAACAATTTTTAGATCCAGCAGCAGCACAAGCAGGTGCAGCAGGAACAACTTTAGGTAATGTAAGAGGACAATTAACTGGTGCACAAACAGCAGCAGGATTAGCACAACCTTTACTTACACAAGCAGGTCAAGATATTGGAACTGCAGCAGGTACACTAGGTGGAGTATCTCCATTTATTACAGCAGCGGGACAAGGATTAGGTCAAGCTGGAACTACATTAGGTGGCACAGCGGGTTTCTTATCCGGTGCTGCAGGGTTAACAGGTACAGGAGCAGGAACTGGAGCAGGTTCAATTAGTTCTTATGAAAGCCCATATCAATCACAAGTTAGACAAGCAACTTTAGATGAATACGATGCACAATCAGCGGCACAAAGATCAGCAGTTACACAACAAGCAGGTTTAGGTACAGTTGGTAATTTAGATTCTGGTAGATTTGGTGTACAACTTGGTGCATTTGATGCGCAACAACAAAGAGATAGAGCTTTAATAGATGCACAACTAGGTCAACAAGGATTTGGTCAAGCTTCACAAGCAAGACAACAAGATCTTGCAAATCAATTAGGTTTAGCTGGTGCACAACAACAATTTGCAGGTGCACAAGCAGGACTTGCTGGACAACAATTAGGTTTAGGTCAAGCAACTTCAGCACTAGCAGGTCAACAAGCAGGTCTTGGTAGTCAAAGACAACAGTTAGCAGCATCACAACAACAATTAGCAGGAACTGGATTAGGTTTAGGTAGTGCAGAGCAACAACTTGCACAACAACAATTAGGTCTAGGTCAATACTACGGTAACCTTGCACAACTACAACCACAATTAGCAGGACAAAGCCTTGCAATTGGTCAAGGATTATCAGGTGGTGATTTACAATACAGACAAGCAGTAGAAGATGCTGAAAGACAAGCTAATCAAATGGCTCAGTACGAACCACTACAAAGACTAGATAGATTTGGTCAAGGATTAACAGGTGTTATGGGTGGATTAGGTTCTGTTCAAACACAAACTAATACAGGTGGTGGCGGAGCTCCAAGTCCTTTTGGTAGCGCTATATCATCAGGTATAGGTGCTCTTACTATGGGCAAACTATTTGGAATGGGTTAATGGATTATAAAGTAATGAAAAGACCGATGTTTAAAATGGGTGGACCAACGTCTGGTGGCACTGGTATTACATCTGGACTTGAGACACCAAGACAAAATTTTGCATATAGTACATACGGCGAAGCTGTTAAGGCTATCCCAGGAATGTTTGAAAAGACAATGACAGGTTTAGAAAATAGAAGATCTACATTAGGACCAATGGCACTTTTACGAGCAGCACAATCAGGAGCTTTTAATGATGTAGGTAATATTGGTGATCTTGCAATGTCTATAGGTAGTCCTGAATTTTTAGGTGCAGGTATGCAAGGTATGGAAGCAAGTCAAAAACTAGATACACAGATAGATGCACTGGGTTTAAAAGAAGCAACTACAATGGCAACGTTGTTAAAACCTGCTAAAGGTACAGACTTTGATAAAAAAATAAAAAGAATTAGAGAATTAACTATTGAATCACGTGACCTTTTAGAACAAAATAGAAATTTAGAAGCTTCTAAAGAAGGTAAAAATGATTTAGAAATAGCAAAGATTGACCAAATAATAAAAACTAATGAAGAAGAAATTGATATATTAAACAAAGAAGAAAAAATTATTATTTCTAGAACTAAATCAAGACAAGAAATATTACAAGAATTTAAAAAAGATTTTGAAGATAAAAATGGTTATCCTCCCGATGAAGATCAAGAAAGAGCACACCTTCAAAAAAATGGTTATTTTGCAGAGGGTGGAAGAATTAATAAAGCAATGGGTGGTGGAATGGACATGGGCCAAGAACAACCTATGCAAGCAGCACAGACCATGGATCCCGGACCAGAGATGATGCCACAAGGTGGCGGACAAGCTATGGGTGAAGATCCTTTTCAAATATTAAGAGCAAGATTACCTAGAGAAATACCTGACGATGTAGTTTCTCTTATAGCTTATAACAAAAAAGCATTTGCTGATTTTGCAAACATACAAGATCAAGACGATGTTGATCTATTTAATCAAAAATATAATGTACAGCTGGTCGTAGATTTGGCCTCTAGATAAGGAGGAACATGGCTGAGAATTTTTTTACAAGTTTAAAAAATAAATTTCAAGACAGTGAATATTTTGACTTACCTCAAGATTTAGGAGGAGAAGCTGAAGGTTTTGATCAAAGTAATAAAACTACTCCAAAAGCAGAATTATCTGACGCTGACAGATCTTTTGTAGATAAACTTCCTGCTGAAGTACAAGTAGATATAGATCGTTATCTAGATATATTTAGAAATGATCCAACTCCTGTATACAAACACATTGCCGAAATAAAAGAAAAAGGTACTTCAACTTTATTAGAAACTCCGGATTGGGTAAGAGAAAATACTAACGATAAATTTGATAACATGAGGTACTCAGATTTTTTAACTTATGGTAAAAGCACTTTTGATTTAGCATTTCAAAGAGACACTGAAAAAGCAAAAGAACTTAAAAAAGGTATCTTAGGTAATCCGGTTGTTGAAACTGTAACCGGTGTAGGACATGGTTTATACACAGCAATAAGAGGAACAAGTGAACTTGTTGCATCATTATCTGATTTATATTTAGATACAAATTATTTAAAAATAGTTGAAGAAGTATTACCTCAAGTTAATTTAACAGAATTATTAGAAAACCCTGAACCCTCTTATGCACAGTTTGTATCTCTACTAACACAGTATGGTACACCTGTTGGTATAGCACAAAAAATTGCAAAAAGAATAATAGGTAAAGCAACTAAAACTGCATTAGGTAAAAAAGCAGCACAGAGTGCATTGGCTACATCTTCTGTCGGTAAGGGTGTAACTAACGTTGCAAAATTTGGTGGTTACTGGGCATTACCAGTTGGAGTTAGTGATGCAGTTGTATCAGCTTCAGGACAAGAAACACTAGGTGGTATTTTTGGTAAGACAGAAGAAGAAGGGGGTAACTGGTTACAACAAAAAATGCTTGCAACCGAACCAGAATCTTTAGAAGGTTTAGATGGTAAAGAAAGAGCCGCTGCAATACTTAGAAACAAATTAAAGTTTGGTGTTGAAGGCGCATCTTTTATGGGTGCATTAAAATTAGTTGGACCTACATTAAAATTTGGTGCAACAGGATCAAGTGTTATATTAAACAATGTTGTTGGACCTGTGTTAACTGGCGCTAGTAAAGTTATTTCTAATAAATATGTTATGAAAAACATGCAACAAAACGCAGCGTTTGACCAAAAAGTTTTAGAAAAATTAGGTGTACCTGATTTTAGTTTATGGAAATTTTCATCTGCAAGAGACTACAGTGGTTCTAAAAGTGTAATGCCTTCTATTAGAAGTGCAATAGAAGGTGCTTTATCTAAAATTATGTCTGGCGGTAAATTTGGACCACAAGCTTCATCAGAATTAAAAAGAATAGATCAATTAAATAGATCAGTTAAAAAAGAATTTGATATATTTGCAAAAGATTTAGATCAAGAAATGTACAAATTAAATAAAGCAGGATTTACTGATATACTTATGGGCAGTGAAACAGCTGCTAGCGCATTAAAACATTGGAATGATGTTTTAAAATACATGAGGGGTGAAATAAAATTAACTTCTTTACCTGACCCATTACAAGATTCAGCATTTATAATTAGGGATTTAATTGATGAACAAATGAAAGCATTACAACCTATTTTAAAAAACTCAGATATTAAAGAAGATATAATTAAAAACATGGGTAAATATTTACACACAAGTTATGAAATATTTAAAAATTCTAAATTTACAGCAGCTAAACCTGTGTATGATAAAGCAGTAAATTATTTTGCAAGACTTATGAGTTCTATGCCAGATTATAAAGGCATGAGTAAAAAACAATTAGAAATTCAAGCAAGACTTAATGTTGAAAATTTAATGACTATTGGTAGAGGTGAAGGAACAACGGCAAATGCAAGATTAAAATCTATTGTACAATTTGCTGAAGGGTTTGTTCCTAAAAATACATTTAAAAAATTTTATTCTAATGAAAGATTATTACCAGATGAAATATCAGATTTGTTGGGAGCAACTAAAGATCCTAAAAAAATTATATTAGATACAATTGTAGAAAACGCTCACGTTATGAATACTTATAAATCATATAAAGAGATGGCTGATTTTGGTATGGGTAATTTATTTTTTAAAAGTAATTTAGATTATGGAAAATTTATTGAAAAAAATAATATTGTAAACGCCAGAGGTTTAGTCGACATAAAAATTAAACCTGGTTATCATATAGACATGCAAGGTTTATTTAAAAACCAAGATGGTACAATGATGAAAACATTACCGGAAATATCTAAAGCTATGTCGGATACTACATTAATGATGGATACATTATTAAAATTACCTATGATGAAAGGTTTATTAGCTGCAAAAGCTGCAGTACAAATGAACAAAACTGTACTAAGTTTACAAACACAGATGCGTAACATAACAACGGCTGCCATGTTTGCAACAGCGAATGGACACATTGGTGTTGGTGCAAGTGTTATGGACAATTTTAGAATGTTTACCGATGATTTACTTGGTAAAACAAAAGATCCACAGGCATTAAGAAAAGCATTAAAAGAAGCAATGGATAATGGTGCTTTAGATTCATCTACAGTTGCTCAAGAATTAGAACAAATAATACCAGAACTTTTAGGTTCAAGTAAACTTGGAGGTAAAACAATATTTAGCGGTAAAACTTCTGATGAATTTTTTCAAGCAATATTTACTAAAAAAGGAATATTAGGTAGAGCCATTAGTAAAACAATTGAAGGATATCAAATGGGAGATAACCTTTGGAAATTTTATGGCTTTCAGTTTAGTAAATCACAATTATTACCTGCATTTAAAAACATGGATGATGTTAAAAGTTATTTTAGATTAGTTGAAGGTTATGAATTTAGACCAATTAAAGCAGATGGCACAAAAAAAACATTGAAAGATGCAATTAGTGAAGCGGCAGGATTAGACGTTAAGAATACATATCCAAACTATTCTATGATTCCAACGTTTGTACAAAACGTTCGTAAGTTTCCTTTCCTTGGTAATTTTGTGGCTTTTCAATCAGAAATGTATCGTAACTCTTTTCAAATATTAAGAAGAGGACAAAGAATGATGCGTTCAGAAAACCCTTATGTTAGACAGATAGGCGCTAGAAAACTTATAGGTTTTGGAACAACGGTTGCTGTTGTGCCTGCAGCTGCAATAGATACAGCTAAAACTGTTACAGGTATTACAGATGAAATGTACCAAGCATATAAAGATAGTTTTGCATCCGACTATGAAAAAGCTAGTGACATGATGCCAGTTAGTAAACAAAACAAAGATCACTCTTGGACAGCCACGGACCTTGGAACACTAATTCCTTACGCACCTTTACAGGCTCCTTTTAAAGCAGCAATGCAAACGTTAGCTGAAGGAAAAAACACTGATCAAAATACATTAGAGTTAATGACTAAAACTGTTGCTTCTAGTATAGAAGAATCATTATCAACTTTTTTAAAACCATCTATTATGGCTGAGACAATGGCAGAATTGATACCAGATAAAAATGGTATTATGAGAACTAAAAATGGAGGTAGAATCGCTGATTTAAAAAATGATTCCGATTGGGTTAGTAAAATGATGTACCATGCATACAAAAAACTTGGACCAACAACTCTTGTTAGTGCGGAAAGAATTATGATGGCTATTGGTGGTGACCTTACAAGATCAGCACAACAATATGATTTGTTTGATGAAGTTGTAAAAAACATAACTGGTTTTGGTGTAAGAAAACAAGATCCAGGTTCATCTATGAGGTTTAAAATGGGTCAATATGCAGGGGAAATTGCAAGAGCTAGAAATGCATGGACAGGGGATATTGTTGATGCAGGTAATTTACAAGAAGAAATAAGATCTGTAGCAAATGGAGACAGACCAATAATAATTGCAAAAGAATTTGAAAGCCTACAATCTAATAACTACCGTATTATGTCTAACATATATAAAGACGTTAAAAATTTAAGAACATTAAATTTTTCTGAAAAAGAAATTAAAGATATTATTAAAGCAAGAAGAGCAGTGTCAAAAGAAGACTTGAATGCTTTAATGTTAGGAACTTTTAATTCTGAAGGCTATCTTGATACAATTAAAAATCAAACAGGGGGCATAAAAGCAGCTTTAAATAACGCTAATAAAACTCTTAAAACTTTTTACACAATGAAAGATGTAATAGATTATAAAACATTAAATGAAATTAAATCTAAATATGATAATATTCCATTAGGTTTAAACGATGAAGATAGAAAAACATATTTAAGAATGAGTGGTAAAGAAAAAACAAAATCAATGAAATCAAATATAGAAGAAATAAGACAATTAAATAAAGATCAACTTTTGTATAATCAAGAACAAGGAAAAGAAATACAAAAAAAAAGAAAAAAATTTCAAGAAGAACAAAAAAAGAATAATATTACACAATCCCAGGCCCCTGCATCAATGACCCTGCCTAAGCTAGATAATACAATGATGGCTAGTATGACAGCTGGAAGTGCCGGTGATATTGATCCAACAACACTCTTGACAAGCAATGAAACAGCATTATTATCCC
>Ga0209535_1000859_pt1 | contig 21169 bp, 20 predicted proteins | sample LinPmetageLP28_FD_184041 | JGI IMG/M metagenome (GOLD analysis project Ga0209535, IMG submission 184041) | Marine viral communities from the Pacific Ocean - LP-28 (SPAdes) (version 2) | ecosystem: Environmental > Aquatic > Marine > Oceanic | place: Pacific Ocean | collected 2009-08-22
ATAAACTTTGGCAAGATCTTTGTGTAACTGAAATTTTTCAGTTCTTAATGTTCCGTAGATTTTATCTTTTTTATTTACTTTCCAGTTTTTATACAAAGCATTATTATGTTTTATATTTTTAAAAAAATTAATTATAGCTGTTGTCTGTGGACCAAATTCACCTACCCCTTCTAAAGCTGATTTTTGTGTAGTAACCGGAATAGGTTTTCCATCTACAAATTTCATATATCCTATTTCATATCCTCCGGTTACTTTTCCATTTGTCATTTTTCCGCCTGTTGCTAATTGTACTGTGTCTCTAATTTTATTTACTTCTTTCATATATTCAGCTTGAGTTATGTTTCCTTTAAAACGTTTTTCAGCTAGCTTTACAAGTTGACCATCAAACTGCATTTTAAAAGTATTTAAAGCATTAGACGTTCTTACACCCATTTCATAATATTTTTTTAAAGCTTCGTCTGTCTGACCTGTTACTTTATATCCCGGATTAAAAACTTTTGATTTTAAAAACCCTTGAGCAAATGCATGTTCAAAATTAGAAAAATTCATTAACTTTTTTACTGCTTGATTTACTTCTATAATGTTACTTGCTGCGCCAGCACTGAATCCTTGAGAGACTAGAATCTCATCCATATAAGGAGATGAAGGAAGTAGATTTAGTTTAGACAAAAGATTTTCTGGCAAAACTAACCCTCTTGTTGCACCACTACCAGAGCGTTGCGCTTTAACTTCTTTAGTTAAATCTTTTATATATTGTCTTAATGTCGCTGAATTTAGTCCTAAATCTTCCTGCATTTTCTTAAAGGCCTTACTATTAAAACCAATTGATTTGTCTATTTGTATGTTATCCAAATATTTTGCTACTTTCATCATAGCCTCATTTTTATTTGCAATTTGCAAGGCCTTTGAACCAAAACCAAAACCTTTAAATCTAAGAATCTCCTGAACCTTATGTTCTGAAAATCCCAACTTACTTATTATTTCTTGAGCCGTATAATCTTTATTTTTTAAAGCAACAACATCATCTATTTCTTTTTGACTAGCATAGCTTTTATAAGTAGTACCATCTGTATTTTTTCTGGTATTAATTACTATAAGATCTTTTTTGTCTAACCTTGCTCGTTTAGTTATGCTTGGTCCTTTTCTAGATTCCGCATACAGAACTTTTACCTTGCCTTGTCTTTTAATCGTTTGTAATTCTTTAAGTGTCAACTGCCCTGCTTTATAAGCACTTTGTAAAGCATTTAAGGAAGCGCTCGTAAGTTCCCCTGTCTTAGTAAAACCTATTGTTAATCCTTTGCCCGCACTTCTAACGATTCCTGAATATATGCCACTTACAGGCATTATAGCAATATCAACAAGAGCCACAGCTTGACCTGCTATTTGAGAAGGATCTTCTATTGAAACTAAATTTTTAAAACGAGCTTCTTTTCCTGGATCTAAATGTTCCAGTGCCACATAAAATTTACCATCCCCACCTTCTTCAATATTATTGTTTATATATGATTTAGCAGCATCTACTTTTATACCCCTTGGTCCAGTTCTTGCATCTCCAAATTCAAAATAATCTTTAAAAAATTGTTTGTCAGCATACACATCTTCTTTTGAATCGTATTGTGTATAAAAAACAGAAGTGTTGTTATCAAAAATAAATTCACCGGTTTTAGTTTGATAGTCAAAAGTTTCAACAATGTCAGGATCAACTGTAACAACATCTTTTTTGTAGTTACCATCCATAAATATCATAGCTCTACCAAAATTAGCCAAACTTGGGTCAGCGTACGTTTGTGCTATTTGTTGGTCTAATTGTTCGTATAAATCTTTTTTAATTTTTAAATCTCTAAAGGTTTCATTGCCTTGACCAAGCATATCTTTGTTAAATTTATAAGTATTTCTTTTATTGTAAACATCTTCCCGAAGCTTTTGTGCACCTCCACCTCCATCAAATTCAGATAAATATAATGACCCACGATCAGCTAAAATATTGTTTTGCATTTGTTTAAAATCAGCTATCGCTTCGTCACCAAAAAAGCCTTTTCGTACCAAATGAAAAAAATCAGTTTGATTTAAGTTATTAATGTTTTCCTCTATAGTTTCACCGGGAGTATTAAGCCAAGTTTGAAAACTTGTTTCTGGAGTTGTATCAAACAAACGACGAACTCGGTTTGATGTATCTGTCAAAGAACCAGCAGAAGTATCTAGTTGACTTGTATCTAGAGTATTTTGATATAAATCTTCATAGTTTCTTACTCTAGGATTTCCTGTAACTGAATCACGTAAACCTAAAGAACCTATTCCGTATTCTGGCATATTAAGCCACCTGTGTTGGTAATGTTAAATCCGTGCCGTATTTCTGGTTAAATTTGTTGATGTCTTCTGGAACCTGTATACGAGTAAAGTCAAGCAATGCTTCTTCGCTCTGTACCAATAGTCTAATAACTTTATCTGTTACTTCCTGTGGAAGTCTAGCGCGTAGTTCTTCAAAGGTAAGTTGTGCTGCTTGTTTTGGTTCATTCATAGGGACAGTTTGTGTTGCAGCGGGGCCCGCCATCTGTTCCATCATTGGGTCCCCTCCGTTTTGTAATCCAACACGTCCGCCTTGAGCAAATCCTATTTCAGAAAAGTCTACTGAAATTACGGCATCAGTTATACCACTCATCCAAGTAGATACCATTTGATCATATACAGATTTTATTGCTGCGTAATATTCCTCTGAACCAAGTGCATATTTGTTATTTGCAACACCCTGTTCTGCTATAGTTAGTGCTACACCTTGCCATCTTTCTACAGTTTCCTTAGTTAAAGAATTCTCTACTGTACTTATTAAAACTGATGATGCAATTGACCCTTTTTGTAGCATAGAAATAGTTCCAATAGCTTTTTGAAGTCGATCGTTAATATCTTGATATTTTGGATCATTAGAGTCCAAGTCTTTTAATTGGTTTTGATAAAGTAATTTGTTAGCAAAAGCTTCATTGTATGCGTCTAATTTTGCTTCAAATTCAAATGGTTGGTCTCTTTTCTCCGTTGCTATTAACTCAGCACTTGCACGATCAAGTCTTCCTTCTTTCGCTAATGCTGTAGCTGCATTGTTTGCCATTTCTGTTTCATAAGCTATTGTGTCTTGAAAACGTTGCTCCTCTTGCGCAGCTTTAAGAGCTGCGGCTTTTTCTTTTTCAAATCTTTCTATATCAGATAATTGAATGCCTAGCCGTGCTCTGTTAGCTGCGTCTAGTTTAGCTTGATATGCTGCTTCTTTAGCAGCGGCGCTCGTTGCAAGATCTTTACCAAGACCACCAAGAGATGGGCTTGCTGCTTGCAATGCACCAATAAATCCACCACGATCTGATGTTGGTTGTGCTCCCATAATATCAGCACCTGCTGATGCAATTCTTAACCAATCAGAAGTTGATAAACCTTTTTGTCTTACAGGATCTTGAACATATTGATCCATTAGTGCTTGTCTCTTTGGATCCGTTGCATATGCTGGTGTAGTTGGTGTAGTTGGTGTAGTTGATGTATATGGTGTAGTGTCTTCATCATAATCACCACCAAATTGTAGTTCAACTCTACCACCATTCTCAAAGCCTGATACAATACCATTGTTCTTAGCTGAAACACCGCCACCTCTTCTAAACATTGGTCTACTTAAAGTTTTCATTAGTTTCCTTGATTTTTATTAAAATATCCACTTGCTCCTAGTATACCTAGAATTCCGGTCCCCGCTCCCAAAAGAGTTTGCATAGTAGAAGGGTCCGGTGTTGTTTGGAAAGTTGTGCCGCCTGGCATACCTTGTGCAGCACCTATCATTTGACCCATAAAGCCCAATCCTTGTTGTGGTGCGTATGCTTGTGCTTGTAGTCCTTGACGTTGTGCATCAAGTCTTGCTTGTTCAAGAGCTTGGTTTTGTGCTCCCATTTGTGACAATGCATTAATTTGATTTCCCAATCCTGACATTGCATAGTTGCCTAATCCCATTGATGAAGCACCTAAACCACCGTATTGAGCTAAAGTGTTTGCTAATTGTTGTTGTGATTGTTGAGCCATACCTTGTTGACCGGCTGCTGCTGAACCATACATTTGTTGATTTTGTAATGCTTGAGCGTTTGCCTGTTGGAATGCTCGAGCCGCTGCTTGATTTGCTTGTTGAAAACCTTGGCTTAGTAAACCTGCTTGTAAATTAGCTCCACCCAATGCAGCGTCTGCTCCAAGTTGTCCTTGTGCAACTCCAAACCGTCCACCACCAAATGCTGAACCAGCACTTGATCCAAGTTTTGCTTGTTGTTCTTGTACTTGTTGATTATAGGCTGCCATTGATGCATCAATAACTTGTTGTTGATACGGCGACATGAATTGTTTGTAAGCATCTGGGCCCATGTATTGAGCACCTGCATCTTGACCTGCTGCGGCTGCTTGGCCCATTAGATCAGTATATTGACCCGCACTTGTCATAAACGGATCAGCTACATCACGTCTATCTGTGAAATAATCAGCAGCGCCAGTTTGAAAACCTTGTGCGTCTGTTAAATATTGTTGATATCCACCAAGACCTTGACCAAGAGTTTGTGCTTGTGAAGTAAGTGGGTCTTGACCAGCTACAAACCCTTTACCTGTAAATGAAGAAGGATCTACGTAAAAATCTGATTCCCTTATATCCTTATAACCTGCAGCAGAAGGGTCTGCCATATAACCTGCAAATTGTTCACCTAGTGCGGTGACATAAGGAGGAGGTAAAGTTTGTTCTGTTCGTGTTACCATTATGCCATTGCTTCCATTTGATTCATCATTTGATACATTTTTTGTGCTGCTGCTCTAGGGTCTCCATTTCCACCACTCATTTTATCAAACCCTTTCATAGCGTCTGCCGTTAATACGAATTCATTTTTTGACAACATTGCAGGGACATCGTCAGCTTTTTCTTCAACACCTTGTGATATAAACATACCGTCACGGCCATCTATTTGCATACCTTCTGGCATACCTGGAGCCGCTGCAATAATACCTGTAGCACCACCCATATTATAGCCTACTCTGCCACCAGTTGCCATCATAAATCTTTTATATTTTTGTATTAAATTTGCATCTGGGTACGGGCTATCTATATAAGCTATACCTGATATATTTTCATAACCATCAAACCATTTTTTCCATATAGCTGCTTGTTTTTTTTCGTCTTCTATTTTTTCCTCTTTAAGTTTTTCAGCTAAAGGAAGCATTTGAGACAATGTCGTAGCTGTTCCAACAGTTGTTAGTGCTTTCATAAAATCAAACTCAGGTCTTCCTGTTTCTGGGTTGTTGCTAGTAAAACCAGGAAATAATCCTTTTCCTACACCTTGCGTAAATTTATCAGCTGTTCCTCCTGGATCAAAAAAATCTTTGTCTGCTAACGCTTCGGAAAACTTTGTGTTATCTTTATCTAATATTTCAAAATTTGGATCACTTTTTTTTAACCCTTCGTTTGCTTCAATTATTCTAGCCTTTTCTTTATCTAAAGCTATGTTTGAATCTATCATGCCTTTGTTTTTAGTATAATAACCAGGATTCTTATAACCTTCCGTAAACTCAGTACCAAAATCCATTGGACTTGCACCACCTGGTAAAAAAGTTCCTAACCCTTGTTTAAGTCCAGAACCTATTCTACCATAACCTGTTGGGTTACGTGCTTTGTATGCTTGTGCACTTGCTATTGTTCCAAGAGCTGTATATGGATCAAGTTTACCGCCATACATTTTAGCTGAACCCGCTTGTCCTAAAGCTAGTGCAAGAGGCATTCCTAGTGGACCGGCAAACATCATAGACGCTGGACCTAAAAAAGGAGCAATCTCTTTAGGAACAAACATGTCTGCAGCTTTGTTTAATAATTTTTTAAGACTCATTATTCTCCTGATTCTGCACCCATAGGTGGCATCTCCAATACTTTAACTTTAATATCTATGGCTTTGGTATCGGACCAGAGTTGGCCGCAATTTGAGCAGGTGCCTATTGCCTGTTCTTCTGAATCTATCTCATTCTCACAGCCTTTGCAATAGATTCTCTGATAAACTTCAGGTTGTATTACAGGTATTTCTTGTCCATTCACAGTCTTATATCTTATAGGTTGTCCTTCTTTAATTAACTTCATTAAGTGATCTCCAACACTGATAATACTACATGTAAACGGTTAGCTGTTGCAGCTGTTACCTTAATAATATCACCTTCATTAGCAACCAAAGGTTGGGTTAATAATTCAATCGTAGTGTTTGCTGCTACAGCTTTAACTTTAAATAAACTAAATACAGCTGAATCCCTGGTTAGAGTTACTGTAATAGTATCTGCATTACCACTATCTTCACTAACTAATATTGATTTAATTAGTGCCGTAGTAGATGCTGTTGAAGGCACAGCTGTGTCATCAGTGGTTGGTACAGTGTATATTGTAGTTGCACTTGTTGATGTTAAATCAAGAGGTTTGCATAAAAATGTATCAGCCAACGAACCAACTCCTTGCTAATGTTTCATCTTTTGTTTGTTGTTCATAAGAGAAATTAAGTTGAGTTATAATTTGTTCTAGCTCACGAATAAGAATGTCAAACTGAGGACGTTCATATTGTTGTGTTGCTTGTGGTAACCGACCTACTGTAATCTTAGCCATTATCTTCCTCCATCTGGTTTAGTGTCTAAACGTAACGTACCAAACCTCCAGTTGTCTCCAACTGCATTACTAGAAATTAATAAATTACCTTGTCTACCACGACCACGTGTGTCTATCTTAGTAGTTGTTGGTGTAACAGTTGATAAATTAATTCTAACATTAGAATAATTAGTTACTTTTCTATCATCTAGGTGTGTTGAAGCTGTTGTGCTATTTGTACCTCTAGTTATTGTACCACCCAATACATTACCACTTTTGCTTGTGTATGTAATTAATTCTGTTCCTATTAAAATTGTACCAGAAGAAGGAAAATTTGCTGCACTTGTTAAAGTGATATCGTCTGTTGAACTTGAGCTTGTGATAGCTCCGTTTAATGTAGTCTCATTAGTAACAGAGTTATAATCTTTAAAACTTAGTAATACCTCTGTGTTACCCGTTTGATCCTTAAAGTCTGGTATGAATCTGCTAATAGATAATAATTGTTGTCCATCATTAATATCAAAATCACTTGATTGTAAAAAACAATCCATAGCAGAAATAACATCATCAGTACCTGATTCATGAACATAAACATTTGAAGATCCATCTGTTAAACCCTTCACTGTTGGTGTAGTACCATTAGCAGTTGAATCATATTCAGTTGCATAAGGTGCATCATACACACCACGGTCAAGCCACGTTGTTCGTGCTAATGAGTTTGTATACCAAACATTTTCTAAATAATTAAATGTAACAGAACGATTAATAACGCTAGATCCTTTACTAGCATAGAACCATGTAACTTCATTAAAGTCTGTGTTAATACCAGCATATACTGTATTTTGTTGTGTAATACTAAAGTTATCAAATACATAATCTTGAACTGTACAAGGTAGTTTTTTAATACCACCATCAAACATATAGAAAGCTTGTTGGCTCATCCAAAAAGTTGTGCCATTAACATCAACAGCACAATGTGGAGACACAGCACCACAGTTCGCACCAACTTGAGTTAACCCAAAAATAAAAGGTGCACCAATAAATTTTAGTGAGTGTAATGAAGTGTCAGTCCATACAAGTATATCTCCACGAGATCTAACAGCTGTCATAATTTTTGATCCATCTTGTATTCTAAAAGAACCAGCTGTATTTGTACTTGTTGGTGACCATGTAGTAAAATCTTCTTGAGAAGAAAATCTAAGAAATAAATCATCTTGTGTACTTGTTGTACCTATTGTTGTTTCTGTACCAAATAAAATTAAATGTCTATCTGGTGTAGATAAAATTAAATGTCTTGAGGCTGTTGGTGCATTAGCATCAACAATCGCAGCACGGGTTCCAGTTCCTACAGACGTATCCCATTTATAAAGAGCACCATCACTAAGTAAGGCTAATAAATCTTCACCAAAACTTTCAAACACCCAATATCGTGCATCAAGTGTTGTAGCAGAAGTTGTTGCTGCTACATTCCAACCTGTTGTAGTGATGCTAGTAGAAGCATCAAAGATAAGAGTAACGGATGCATTGTCTGCATGAGTTGTATTATCGTGACTACCTACTGCACTTACACTAGTTGTATCTGTGATAGTAGAAAGACCACGAATTACAGTTAAAGTATTAGAACTAACAGAAGATACTTTCATTATTTCTTGACCAACTAAAATATAATCGTTAGCAGCAAATGTAGCACCTGTATCAACGTCAATAGCAGTTTCTGTTGCATCTAATGCTTCAGCTAATTGATCTGTTATTAAAGGTGTAGGTGTACCATTCCAACTTGGAATACCCCAACCATAACCATATATATTTGTTTCAGGTCCAGGACTAATTTGATAGCTAACATCTACAGTGCTCGATCCACCACCAGTTGCACCACTAGTTGCGTTACTAGAATGAGTAACCGTATATACACTTGTACTGGTAACAGAAGTAATCTCAAATTCAGCATCCATATCTAAACCACCTACTGCATCTGAATTAGAAAATGTTACAAAGTCACCAGCTTTAGCTCCGTGAGCAGCGTCAGTTACTGTTACTATTGCAGAACCACTAGTTGTTACAAAAGGATTAGTTAAGTTTGCTTGTGTGGCGCGAATAGGTGTGACATCAGCTATTGCACCTTCTTTATAAATATAAAGTTTTTTATCTGTACCAAAAGCTAAGTGTCGTGTGCCATCTAAAGCCGACCATGCAAATTGATCACGTACTGAACCAATTAACTTGTCACCAAACAGTTTTATCCAACCACCAATTTTTTCTGGTTGTCCATAACGAAAGCGTACATTCTCCCCATCGGTCCATTTTCCTTCAGCACCATATGCAGTGCTTTGCTTATCAAACCCAGGAGCAAATTTTGTTGAAGCTAAAGGCATTATCCAGCCACCACTATTCTAACATAACCTGCAGAACCTGCTCCACCATACCAGTGACCATCACCAGTTCTATCTATACTAGCAGCGCCACCACCACCTGCTCCATAAACAGATGCGTCGCCTCCTGTCGCTGCAGAATTACTAGAAGTACTTCCTGCTGTTCCACCTGTACTTCCAGCGCTTATTGGGTCAGTAGGTAGTGCTTTACCTGCTGTTCCATTAGAACTTCCTGCATCACCAGAAGCGGCTTGTTCACCGTCTGCAGCAGTACCTGTGTTATTTGTGGAGGCACTAAAATTACTACCTATTGAATTACCACCTTGAGAAGCCTCATCGTACGCTGTTCCATTAGCAATAAAACCACCACCACTACCTCCTCCACCTGCTGAAGTAGTTTGAGAATCATATACAACTGTAGAAGCAGCACCACTACTTGCATTTTGTGAACCAGCATTTGTTGTTCCTGCATCTCCTCCTGCCCCAACAGTTACAGCTATTGTTTGTGCAGTTGGGTTGCCTTTAACATTATTTGATATAGTTAAAGTTCCTTGAATAACTCCACCAGAACCACCTCCGCCGCCGGCTCCGCCCGTGCCAGTTTCATCACCTTCTCCACCTTGTCCACCGCCACCATATATAGTAACGGTTAAACTACTAACACCAACAGGAATTGTATATGTTCCATCAGCCGTAAAATTAGTTGTTCCACCTGTTGTTATTGTTGCAGTTGAATAAAAGTCTGAAAATTTAATAGTGCTAGAACTTGGAATATCATTACCCGCTTCATCTTCTGCTCCAGAAAAAACATTGTCTCCATCGGAATAATATTCTGACAGACTATGTGGGGTACTTCCTCCCCAAAAAGTTACAATTTCTGTAAATGATAAAGATGAACCACTTGCTTTGATAGCCATTACTTAGCCTCCTTAAGTGTTTCAACCTCTTTCTTTAATTCTTTGATTGCTTCAATAAGAACGCCAACCATATTTCCATAAGCTACGCTTAAGTATTCTTGTTTGTCGTGTACAACTTCAGGTAAGATGTTTTGAATTTCTTGAGCAATAACTCCAGTTCCTGCTACACCATCTCTGTAGAAATATACACCGCGCATATCACCAACCATATTTAAAGCGTTGTCAATTGTTTTAATATCTGTTTTTAATCTTTCATCTGAGAAAGCTGTAACGTCATTATTGAATGTCGCAGCGCCGGCCGCGGACATATCTAGAGTTAAAGCAGTGATTGTAGAACCACCATCGTTACCTTTAAAGATCATATCTTTATCAGAAACATTAGAAGCAATAACAAAATCACTTGATGAATTAGTAAATGTACCTATAGCTGTTCCGCCATCTTTAAATACAACATCAGCTCCATCAGCGTCTAGTATAATATCTCCAGCTGTATCTAGTATTAAATCACCGGTGTCATTTACAATGTAAGAGTTTGTTCCACCATGATATAAATTTAAATCTTCACCCGCTCCAATAGTTAAACGTCCTGTTGCAGAATCACCAGTTAAATCATCGGCGTCAGCGTCTACATCTATTTTAATAACGCCACCAGAAGTTATGTTTGCGGCTGCAGTATCAATTGCACCTGATGCAACCGTACCAGCAAGAGTTACATTTGCACCACTAAATGTGGCAGCAGTTGTAGAACCTGATTTTATTATTAAATTACCCGAACTATTAGTTAAAGCTGCATACTGTGTTCCAGCATCTTTTAGTAAAATGTCTGCTCCATCACCGTCTAAAACAATATCTGCAGCAGAGTCAATTGTAATATCACCAGAAGTATTAGAAATAGTTCCAGCAGCGGCAAAATGAACTTTGTCATCATTTAATGCGTGCCAAGCTGAACCTGTACAAGCTATTAAATAACTAGTAGCTGCAGCTAAAACAAAATCTGTAGTGCCTCCAGAAATACGTAATGTAATAATAGCACTTGAATCATTGTATATATGATAAATTTTTTGTGTAGCTGGAACGGTTACTGTAGCAACTGCGCTACCTGTAAAAATAATACAAGCTTGCCGAGCTTGGTTGTCGGCTTGTGCTTGTGGTCCATCACCAGTAGTTAGTGTTACATCACCAGTAATGGCAATGCTTAATACACCAGCAATTGAATGTTCTACTGATTGTTTTAAATTGTTATTGGTTGTTGTACCCCAAGAACCTGACTGCTCACCGTCGCCGATAAGTTCAATCTTTAAAAGGTCTGAATATGTTGATGCCATTATAAATCACTCCATTCCTGGTCTGTTGTATCATCTACTTGCGTCCACGTTTGATTACCTGTATCGCTAACTGCAGACCACGTCTGATCACTTATATCACTAACATTACCCCATGTAAAGGGTGCAACGTTGTTAATAGCCGCCGCTAGCTCGTTTCCGCTAGGTAGTGCAAAAGAAACTATCGCAGGAGAAGATATAGCTGCTGCTAAAATAAGATTAGAACCATTTGGTTCAGCTTGAGCAGTTCCAGCCATACTACCCAACGCACTACTAACTAAATTAGTAGTCGTCTGCACATCCAAAAATGGAATTGCACTACTAAAAGCTTGTGTTGCAAATGGGTGAAAACCAAACATCTTTTATCCTTCTAGTGCTGCCACTTTAGTTTCTAAAGTTTCAATTCTTGTTTGTGCTTCTTGTAAAGCCTTGATAGCCTTCATGTATAAAATAGAATAAGCAACTTTTTTAACACTTGCTGTGATTGTTTTTATATCACCAATTTGTTTGCCTGCAGGAATATCATCTCCATCTTCATAAAGTGTTCCAAAAGCCGCATCAGATAAAATGTCAGAACTAGATGGTTCACTATTTCTTATTAACTTATCCATACCAGACGCTTCTAGCTCTTGTGCTACTACACCAATTTGTTCCCAAGCATCAGCACCATAATATCTAACATCATCTTTTCTTTTATAGTTTCTAACTTTAACCGCTTTTATATCATCCCATTGTGAATTACTGTCTCTGATATTTTGTTTAATTCTTTGATCAGAAATAGCACCATAAGAATTATCGTGATTAACAACATCGCCATCACTAAAAATTCTGAACCTATCGGCTGTGTTATCACCTGCTACCATTAAATCTGAAGTATTATCATCTCTTGTTACTGACATTTTAAATCTAGTTCCATAAGTAGTAGTGTCTACCTCTCCACCATTAAGGATAAAACCAGGTCTACTACCATTATCTGCTGATTTTACTGTGAATGTTGCGTTCCCATCATGTGTTGCGGTTCCTACTAGAACTGCATTAGCCCCACCATCTAGTACAAACATATTAGCGTTGCCGTTTGATTCTACTCTAAAATCTACATCAGCACTGCTTTCATTAATTACAACCGCACCATCAAGATCAGTACCACCAGCATAAGTTTTAAGTCTTGATGCTGTTACTTTGCGGTTTGTACCACCTGCACCATCATCAATAATAAATAAATCTGCATCAACTATAGCAGCTCCAATGTCTGTAGCTCCATCAATGTCTAAATCAGCAACAGCTATTGAGCCATCTGGAAATACAGGTGTTGCTTGGAAAGTTGCTACTCCACTAACATTAAGTGTTCCGTTTAAATCTACAGCAGTTGCGGTAAGATCAATCTCATCTGTTGCACCAATAGATAATACAGTTGCACTTGAACCTTGTATAAACTGACTAGCATCATTAAACATAAGTTTATTTGTGCTGTTTAAAGTTAATCCAGTATCATTAGTATGTGTAATAGTTGCATCAGAACCAGCACCAAAAACGAGTACTGCTGAGTCAGATAATAGTTTTAAATCATTACCTAATATTGCATCTTTAGCTACAGATAATCCACCATCAGTTTGTAGTGAACCATCAGTTGTAGATGTTGCATCAGTTGCATCATCAGTTTTTACAATACCACTAGCAGTTAAAGCAGCAACAGTTGTTGCACCAGCAACATCAACAGCACCAGAAAAGTCGCCCGTTGCAGCATCAATCTCACCAGAGATAGTTAGATTTCGCATACCAGTTGAATCTATATTAGCATCGGTAGTAACTACTTTACTAGCAATCGCTGTACCAGCAGTTAATCCGTCAAGTAGTTCTAATTCTGCCTCAGCGAGAACAGCACTACCAGCAGTAAATGCTGTACCTGTTATAACTCCACCAGAAGTAATTGTTCCACTAACATCTAGATTTGCATTAACATCAACCAAAGTTGCATTTAATTCTATTTCATCAGTAGCGTTAATATCTAAGATAGCATTACTTGGTGCGTTAATAAATTGCGAAGCGTCATTAAACTGTATAGCCATAGTGCTATTTAATAACAAACCCGTGTCAGCTACGTGGGTTAAAGTAACATCTTTATCTGCACCAAACCCAAGTACTGCTGCATCGGAAAGTAAACTAGCATCATCACCAAATACAGCGTCTTTAACTACCGATAATCCGCCATCAGTTTGTAGCGAGCCATCAGTTGTAGAAGTAGCTTCAGTTGCATCATCAGTTTTAATAATTCCACTAGCAGTTATAGCGGCTGTTGTTACAGCATCTGCAAACGCCGCACCACCTGCAGCAATATCGGCTAGGTCATAACCTGTACCGCTTGTATTTACAGTAGTGCCTGGTTCTGCTTGTAATAAATCAAAGAAAGTAAATGGATCACCTGTTGCACTAACATCTCTAAAGATACCAGCGTATTTAGCTGTGCCTCCAACACCGTACTGTCCATAAAAACCAAAGTCTAATGCATCAGCACTTGTGCCTTGGTCTTTTGCAAGTTTAAACATTGAATCGGCAACAGCAACAGTTGTTGAATCAATCGTGGTGCTCGTGCCGCTGACTGTGAAGTCTCCGGTTACTGTTAAGTTATCATTAATTGTTGTTTCAGATGTTGAATGTCCAATCGAAATTGGTACTCCAGAAGTAGCCGTTGCAATAGTAATACCATTAGTTGTATTAGAATTATCTATATTTAAAGTTGTTGTACTATCTAATGAAATATTAGAACCATCAACTACAAGCGTGCCATCAATATCTGTATTATCTAAATTAGCTGTTCCATCAATATCTGCATCACCAGAAATATCTAAAGTAGCTCCGTCTAGTTCCCCTGTTAAAGTTACATTTCTAAAACCTGATATGTCTTTGTTTGAATCTACAATTACAGCTAACGAAGCTGAAACAGTTCCTGCTGTAATACCATCTACTAAATTTAATTCTGCTGCTGTTGATGTTACATTTGTGCCGCCAATGTCAAGAGTTGTCATTGACACTTCACCTGCTACAGTCATTATACCACTAGCAACAGTCATTAAGTCTGTATCACCAGTGTGTCCAATTGTTGAACCGTTAATAATTACATTATCAACAGTAAGTGTTGTTAATGTTCCTAAACTTGTAATATTAGATTGCGCCGCTGTTGTAACTGTAGCCGCTGTTCCGCTGACATTTCCTGTTACGTCTCCTGTTAGTGGCCCTGCAAATGCATCAGAAGTAACCGTACCATCAAAGAATGCATCTTTGAACTCCAAAGAGCTTGTGCCTAAATCTATTTCATTATCTGTAACAGGAGATAATGCTCCGTCACCTATTGTCAATCTACCTGATCCACCTGTAGCTATAGTAATTACATCTGAACCTGAGAAGGTAATACTTGTATTAGTATCTCCATCACCAGTTATAGAATCTAATTGAATATCTCCAGCATTAGTAATTGCGGAATCACTAAAATCTAATGTGCCAGTAACATCAAAGTTTCCTCCAACAGTTAAATTAGCGGCTAATGTTACATCACCATCTGCATCTAAAAATACTGATTTACTAGCAGGTAATGAACAAAATAATGTTTTACTACCAGCTGCAAAATCAATTTTAGTTGTGTTTCCCGCAGATGTATCAATGACTGTTGTACGTGCTAATGTATCGGGTGATGCATCAGTTATTGTTCCAATTCCAATTTCCCATGTACCATCTGTTGCATGTGTAATAACATAGTAAGTTGTATTACCATCGCCAACACCTGTTACAAATGTTTCAAAACCAGTTGCTGCGCCAGCTAAATTTAAAGTGCCTTGACCTGTTGTGGTTGAAGTTTCTTTGACTCTATCGTTAAGGACTAATGCCATTTACACCCCTAACCCGATATTCTTATAACAGCATTACTCGTATCTGCAGCAGGAAATTGAATTGTTAATGTTCCAGCTGTTGTTGTAAAATCACCACCAAAATCTAAAACACATACAGCTGAATCTGTAGCAGCTCCTGCTGTTGCTGCTCCACCTGATGATTGATAAATAAGTGCATAGCGTGCTGTTGTTGAAACTGTTGTAAAAGAAGTGTCAGCAAAATCTGCAAACACTGTTGCAGTAGAAGAACTACCTGTAACACCGTTATTAGTTAAAGTATTTCCAGCTGCAGTATATCCAGAACCTGATGCATTTGCTGCTTCATTTGTAGTATTATATCCAGTCACTGCAGAAGCAGAAACTGTTTTAGATGATGTATACAAAGCAAGTTTATATGTATTCCCACCAGAAGAACTAAAATTGTGATTTCCTTTTAAAAGGTGTTCTTTAAAAACATTACATATTACGTTTGCCATATTATCTCCTTATGGTTGTTGTGATGGAATAGGTATTCTAACCACACCATCTTTATGTTCATCTCTTCTTCGTTGTCCCATTTGTTCTTGTGCTAATACTTGAAGAGCGTTTGTATAAGACTGTTGATACATTTGAGTTAAATTATCAGGGCCTTTTAAAAATTTAAAAGCTTCGACAAGGCAGGCGTAAAGTAATAAAGCAGGTGCATTGTTACTAATCCAAGTAGTAGTGTTACTTGAAGAAAGTCCTGTTGGTAGAGCATTATACTCTAGATCTATAGTATAAGCTGCATTAGGTGTGGGTGCAAGAATTATTGAATCTTCATCATAGTTTGCATAGTATTTTGGAATCCCTGTGCTACTGCGATTTGGCCAATATTCTGATAAAAAAGAAGCTTCTTTTTTCTGTAAAACAACTCTTTCATTGTCTGTTAAACCACCTAAAGAACCAGAGGAACTGTATATCACAGCAAACCTAATTGTACTAAAATCAAGTGGGGAGCTTCCTGGTAAAGTTACAAAAGATGTGCCTGAAGTTAAAGTTGCAGTTGCATTCTTTTTGTATACATCAAGATCTAGTTCTTTAAAAAGCCTCATTTCAGCGTGTTCTATAAAATCATCTGTAATTGTAGAAGTTAAAACATTAGTATCTGTTTCTGTATAATCTAAAATTTGTTGTGTTAGTTCTGCGTATGTTGTCATGCTACTATTGTTGCCGGCCCAGCGTAAGCTCGGAAACCTCCTCCATTAATACTACCCGTTGTTGCTGTGTCTGTTGACACAGTGAATGTATAACTATCTGTATCTACCACAGTTATTGTATATCCTGCAGCTAAATTAATATTATCTGCTGTAATACCATCAAAACTAACAGCATCCCTAAATCTAACTGTATCATCGCTTGTTCTATCATGGCTTACTTCTGTTACCGTAATAGTAGAAGAGCTAGCTGAACCAGTTTTAAAAGGATTTGTTTTTAATAAATTAGGTACAGCACCTTCTGTTCTATCTGGTCTTGCGTTTTGTAAAGCTTGTGCATCTGCTTTATGTGCATTTGGTTGAAGTTGTGGATGTTTTTCTTCAAACTCAGAAGTATGTACTAATGAACCATTCCATTCTTTAATCATTTCATTATATGGAAAGGCTACACCACTACGATCTGATATTGCTTTTGATTTTTTACCTGTTGCAAAACTAGACATAATATGCTCTCGGTACTATATGTGTGCTTGTAGAAGAACCATCTTCAGTTAATGCACGATTAAGTTCTTCTTCGTACAACGCTTTCGTTTGTTGAACTAGTTGTGGGTTTTCTTTTTGTGATAAATAATAAGCAAGACCTGAAACCATACAAGGTACAAAACGATAAGGAACATCACCTGCATTTGAAAAAGCACCTGCATCTTCAATTCGTTTTACATAATAAAGATGTGTTTCATTTGAAGCAGCCGTTGAATCAGGCGTTGGATATACACTAACAGTAACCCGATCAATAAAACGTTGAACGTAATATTGAGTTGGTTGTCCTGTTGACAATTTATTTGATAAAGCTGAATAAGTTGATCTATCAATTTTTGTTAAAGCTACATCTGACTGTGAAGTTGTTCCTCTACTTGTTCTATAAGTTGCTTCAAGAACATCATCCATTCCATAAATTGTAGAATCTGTTTGTACTGTTGTTGCTTGAGCTCTATCAGAATCAGAAGTATCATCAGCAGCACTTCTAAAGAAATGATATTCAGCTTGTCCTTCAACAAGATTAATATTAGTTTCTTTTAATTCCCAATAATGAAGACCTCTGTTTCCCCATTCTTGAAACATTATATTTAAAGAACGTCTTGCAGATTTTAGTCGATACCCATTAAGATCTTGAATACCAATACGTTGATAAGCTTCTTCTAAAATTTCATCAATATAGAAAGTCTTATCGAACGTTGCTGTTCCTGAAGTAGTGTTAGGCATATGCTACTCCTTAATATAATTTTTTAAACTCTGCTATAACTGTGTGCATATTTCCAGAATCAGCTGCACCTGGTACAACTAAATTAACATCACTTTGGTTTGAGTTTGTTGATTTGTCTGTTTTTAATCCACCAAATTCTCTAAAGTCCCAATAGCCTGCTCCTACTAAACCAATTACTGGTATATCTCCATCACTGTCTTCTTCGTCCATACGAACATAAGAATCTCCGCCGTCTCCAGAATCACTAGAGAACCATACTCTTTGTAATACTAAGTGCAAACAAGAGTCACCATGTGAGTTTGTAGCCATTGCTGAAACATCACCAAAAACTGTTGTTCCACCTGTTCCGTCTGATTGATTTACATATTTTATGACCACACGAACATCATTTTCTTGCATGATGGTTGGTCCTGTTACTACGTCTGCCATTTGTTTCCCTCCTTAATTAAGAAACATGTGGGGCCGAAGCCCCACATTAATTATTTATTTATTATTCGTAAACGTTTCTGCTACAACAAATATAGTGAACGTTCACTGCTTCAGCAGCAGCCGCTCCTGCTTCAATTCCAACGTAAGGAATTAAATCTACATCGTCAGTTAAAGCAGCTGTTTTAACAGCTTGCTTTCCAGCTTGAACTGCTGTTACTGCAGTACCACCAGTAGAACCAGAAGTAGTCGTTACATTATACTGAATACCATTTACAAAAATAGTAGCTTTTCTATCTGAACCAACTTCAATTTTAAAATGGTAAGGTGTATCTACTGCAACAGTAATTGGTAACACACTAATATGATCAGTGCCCCCAATACTATGAACAAAATGCCATTTAGCAAAATCATCAAATGCTTCTGAGTTAGTAGCATCTGTTTGATATTTAAAAAACATTTGGTCATCATCAGTAGCAACTAATTGATCATTAGTTAATTTTAAACCAGCCCAAACTTTTTGGTTATCAAGTGCAGGTATCTGTAATGATGTTTCAAAATGTACTGAGTTTTCTGTTCCCCATAAAGTTCCTGCCCACGCTGTTGCTGCAGTATCTAAATGCGGTGTTAGAATACCTTGGTCTTGGTCAGCACCAGCAGTTGTTGCTAAAACACCCGCACCAGTTGTTGCAAATGTACATAGAGCAGTAGTCATGTTAGTTCCTAATGCTTCCCAGTTTCTGTTTAAAGCTCTCTGAACTTCAACTGTAGATACTTGGTCGATGTTTGCATTTAGACCTGGTCTTTGTAAAAACCACTCATCTAAGTAAACTCTTCTTGCATCTTTAGCTGTTGTTCCTAAAGTTCTATCTTGTTCAACACCGGTTGAAGCGGTGGTGTATAGTTTATAGTTGTTTTTGGATCTTACTGGACCCGTAAAGCTAGTATTAGCCATATATTGTCTCCTTTTTGTCAACACAGTCTGAGACCTTGTCTACTGCACGAGTCCATGCTGACTATTTATAAAAGTATGCAGTATGATGAATATACTCTTTTTAATATGAAATGCAATAAAAAAGGGGCGCCGAAGCGCCCCTAAATTTAGATCTTAATCTATTGATTAAGCGCCTGGAGAACCGTAGATTCCACGCCAGTCAGAAAAGCCGAAGCTGTATCTTTCTCTTGCTTTATATCTCATGTTACCAGTATCAAAATCACCTTCCATAGCAGTTTTAATAGCTGCTCTGTTAAAGTGTTTCATTCCGTTAGGAACATCAGTTTTGATAAAGAATGCATCATCATCAGTTAAGAAGTGATTTACAGTATAGCCCTGTGGAATCATTCCCATAGAACCAATTGCATTGATATCATTATCAGCTGTTCCAACACGTTGTGTTGATTTTAAGATTCTTTCAGCTGTAAATTGTAGAGCTGAAGGTATAATTAATTTCATACCTCTAGCAGCAATTTTTAAGCCTCTTTCATCTTTAAATGCAGCAATGTCAATCATTGCTTGCTCAAGTGAAGTTTCACTTAAGTCCGCTGACGTTGTTAACTCGTTTTTCTGATTTCCTGCAGAAATAGTAGGGTGAGCAATTGATAAAAGATCAACTCCATCTCCACCTGCAGTACCACCAGAGAAGCCGTTATTAAGAACGTTAGCTGCTTTGATTTGTTTTGTGTTAGCCATAGATCTTGCTAGTGCTTTCGTATAACGTTTTGCAATACTATCATACAAGTTATCCTCAACTGCTTCTTCAGTAATAGAAAAAGCGAGAGCAATTGTCTCGTGAGTATAACGGGCAGTGAAAGCCTCGTTTGCAGTGTCATACGATACACCAGAACCTTCTGGTTTAACCGCTGCGTTTGCAAAACCACCAAGCATTACTTCTTCTTCAAAAGCTCTGTCTGAGCTTTCTGTGTCGTAGATTTCTGCGTGTTGGTTTTCGTAGTTTTTGTACTCAAGTCCAAATAATGCATTTAGACCTGGCTCTAGCTCTTTTGCTAGTTGTTGTCTTGATATAGCCATTTTTTATGTCCTCCTGCTATTAATTAACATGCGCGCATTCAGCAATGAAACATCTTAGTACATTGTGAACACCGAGCGAGTTGTCTGGGGTTTGAGCGAGACCTAAGTATTTTACACCAGATAGAGTAGTAGCTGTATCGGACGTATCGATTTCATCACCTGAAATACCAGTTGTAGTACTTCCGTCATGAGTTTCGATATGGTCCATATAAGTACCTATCATTGCTGCTGTTGCTGCTGTATCGCCTTGAGCTTCGTACACTTGGTACGGATCGTCATATATGAAAGCTTCTGCATCTACGTTGAGATCCACGCCGTCATAGTAGTTTTTAAAGGTAGGTTTTCCTGTAGTTTGGTTAACGTACTTTAGTCCAGCAAAGACCATGAGACCGGCATCTGCTACAGCGGCATCTGTAATATAGCCACTTGCAAATTTTACCATGTCACCTTGGAACATTGTACTAGATTCCCCATCATCAATTGCGTAGATAGATAGAGCACCATTGTCTGGATTTCCGCCAACTTTACCACTAGGTCTAAAACCAAACCTAGCATCTGTATTAGCCATTTTTGTTTCCTCCTTAAAAGGTTAGTTGTTATATCGATGGTTGAGAAAAGATTAGTCTTTTTTCGAGCCACCAAAGGTTACACGAGTCTGCCTCTCTTGATTGATCGGCATACTTGGGTGCTGTTCCTTCATAAGATCGTTTTCTAAAGCTTCATTACGATCGGCATTCATTTGGTTATAGTATGCCTCACGTTGCTTTGCGAGCTCTTCGGGTATCCTTGCCAGCACAAGGCCACCAACCCCAATCACTCCTGCGTATTTTCCGTCCTTAACATTTGGATAATCTTCACCAGGATATTCATCGGCTCTCACCAAATCCCAACCTGATCTTATTTTACCGGACATATTTTTTGAGTCGTCTTGACCCATACTCTCGGCTCTTATCCATCTGTGTCTGTATCCGTCTGGCGCAGGCGGTGCATCTAGAGATGATGGTGGAGTCCAAACTTTAGGTCTTGCTTGTTTGACCCTAGTTTCACTCACGCGGGAAGTTTTAACAGTTTTCTTACCTGTAGTTTTTTTAGTCATATGCTTATACCTCCTTCGCGGCTAATTGTTTCGCATACTCTTCGAGTGGCACACCTAATCTTTTAGAAATTGCTACCTGT
>Ga0209535_1000860_pt1 | contig 21166 bp, 20 predicted proteins | sample LinPmetageLP28_FD_184041 | JGI IMG/M metagenome (GOLD analysis project Ga0209535, IMG submission 184041) | Marine viral communities from the Pacific Ocean - LP-28 (SPAdes) (version 2) | ecosystem: Environmental > Aquatic > Marine > Oceanic | place: Pacific Ocean | collected 2009-08-22
AAAGGAGATCTATATATATGGCCAGCGGGGTTTACCCATAGTCATCAAGGAGTTATAAGTAAAACTGAAGAAAAATATATTGTAACCGGTTGGTTAAATATTTTAAAATAAAAGGATATATGAAAAAGAAAAAGAAAAAAATTAAAAAACCTAGTTACCCTAAACAGTTAAGTAGAGAAGATTATTTTAAATGTCCTATATGGTTTGGTAATGCACCAGAATTTGTTGATGATATAAATAAAGCATCTGATAGTTACATTGACAAAGCTAAAAAAAATCTACAGCCCGATATTGATAAACGTAACAAGACAAACAATACTAAAGGTGATCTAGGTAGTGTTTATCATTCAACAACTTTAATAGGAGACCCTAAATTTAAAACATTAACAGATTATATAGGTGCAACATCACATAATTTACTTTTAGAAATGGGTTTTGATATGAGTGGTCACCGATTATTTACTACAGAAATGTGGGTACAAGAATTTGCTAAAAGTGGAGGTGGTCATCATACACTACACACGCATTGGAATGGTCACATCTCTGGTTTTTATTTTTTAAAAGCTAGTGAAAAAACATCAATGCCTTTATTTGAGGATCCAAGACCAGGTAATGTAATGAATCTTTTACCTGAATTAGATAAAACAAAACTAACCTATGCAAGTTCAATGGTACATTACAAGGTAGAGCCAGGTCGAATGATATTTTTTCCTTCGTACATGCCTCATCAATATATTGTAGATTTAGGTGTAGAGCCATTTAGATTTATACATTGGAACTGTCAAGCAATACCAAAAGGAGCATTAAATGTCGTTTAAGAAAAATAAATATAAAGTATTAAAAGCAGCAATATCACCTGAACTAGCAGAGTTTGTTTATACTTATTTCCTAAATAAAAGAACTACAGCTAGATTTTTGTTTGATCAAAAATACTTGTCACCATTTAACACAGAACACGGTGTATGGAATGATGAACAAGTTCCTAATACTTATTCACATTATGGTGACCTGGTAATGGAAACTTTACTTGGTCAATTAAATGACAAAATGAATAAAGAAACTTCACTAAAGTTAAGTCCTACTTATTCCTATGCAAGAATTTATAAAAAGGGAGATATCCTAGCAAGACACAAAGATAGATATTCATGTGAAGTATCTACTACGTTAAATCTAGGTGGTGAGTCATGGCCTATATATTTAGATCCAACAGGAAAAACAGGTCAAGCTGGTATTAAAGTTAGTCTTGAGCCAGGTGATATGTTAATTTATTCTGGTTGTGATTTAGAACATTGGAGAGAACCGTTTGAAGGCAAAGATTGTGCACAAGTTTTTTTTCATTATAATAATTTAAAAGGTAAAAATGCTAAACAAAATTTATATGACACACGTCCTATGTTAGGTTTACCTAACTATTTTAGAGGCTTTACAATTCCTAAAAAATAATATATACAATAAGCTTGCGGAGGGATGATCCACCACAGATTCCCTCTGCTTTAAATCTATTGAAATCACTTACAATCTGATATACTACCTAGTAAACAGGATTTTATATGCTACAAAAAATAGCCTTTTTACCAGGATTTAATAAACAAATTACTCCAACAGGTGCTGAAGGACAATGGACCGGGGGAGAAAATGTTAGATTTAGATATCAATCACCAGAAAAAATAGGGGGTTGGAATCAATTAGGAGCTGATAAATTAACAGGTGTTGCAAGAAAACAACATCATTTAGTAAGCACAGGTTCTGTTAATTATTCTGCTATAGGAACTAATAGAATTTTATATGTTTATTCTGGTGGTATCTTTTATGATATTCATCCTATCAAATCTACATTTTCAGCAGCTACAATTACTACAACTAATGGTTCACCAACTGTTACTTTTACTATTAGTTCTACATCAGGCATGTTAGCCGGAGACATTATTTTTATTAGTGGAGCAAGCACCACGGTTCCTGCTACAAGTAATTTTACAGCAACAAATTTTGATAACAAAAGATTTATGATTACTTCAATTGGTAGTGGTACTCAAATTAGTGTAACTATGGGTTCTAATGAAACAGGTGTAGGTGGAACTGGAGGACAAGCAGATGTTAATTTTTATTATCCAGTCGGACCAGCAGAACAACTAGGAGCTTTTGGTTGGGGTATATCACAATTTGGAGGAACTATTTCTGGACCAACTCCTACAGGAATTGTATTAGCTGGAGCTTTAGCTAATGATGCTAATGGTAATAATGGTAATGCTACAACTATTACTTTAAGTTCTATAACAGGTTTACCTAGTTCAGGAACTAATTTTATTTTAGTAGGAGCAGAGGAAATTTCTTATACCGGAATAGATGTTGCTGGCAAATTACTTACAGGAATTACAAGAGCAGCAAGAGGTTCTACAAGAGCATCACATGGCGCTACCGCATCAATTACTAATACATCATCGTTTACAGGTTGGGGTTCACCGGCGTCTAACACAGACTCAGTAACAGATCCTGGTCTATGGTCCTTAGATAATTTAGGAAGTAAACTTATAGCATTAATACATAATGGTGAATGTTTTGAATGGGATGCAGACGCAGTAAACGCTACAAATAATAGAGCAACTATTATTGCTAATGCACCAACAGCATCACGTGACATGTTAGTATCAACTCCTGACAGACACTTAGTATTTTTTGGTACTGAAACTACAATAGGTAGTAAAGGCACACAAGATGATATGTTTATTCGTTTCTCAGATCAAGAAAATATAAATTCTTATACACCAACAGCAATCAATAGTGCAGGCTCACAAAGACTGGCTGATGGATCACGGATCATGGGTGCACAGTTAGGTAGAAATGCTTTGTATGTATGGACAGATACAGCCATGTTTACTATGAGATTTGTTGGAACTCCATTTACGTTTGCTTTTGAACAAGTAGGTACAAACTGTGGACTAATAGGACAGAATGCAGCTGTAGAAGTTGATGGTGCTGCTTACTGGATGTCAACCAATGGTTTCTTTAGGTACACTGGACGACTAGAATCTATGCAATGTTTAGTAGAAGATTTTGTTTTTGAAGATATTAATGAGTCATCTAATCAATTAATTAATGCAGGTATTAATAATTTATTTGGTGAAATTAATTGGTGGTACTGCACTAATACTTCTAATGTAGTTGATAGATGCGTTACATATAATTATTTAGATTCTACACAACAACGTCAAATATGGACCGTTAATACTAGTGCTTTATTTAAAAGAACTACTTGGGAAGATTCTTCTGTATTTGGTTTACCTCATGGCACAGCTTACAATGCAGATGATGATGTTTCTTATGATGTAATTGGCAATACAGATGGAACAACTATATATTATGAACACGAAACTGGTAATAATCAAATAGGAACTGCTGGCACTGTTGCTATTCCAGCAAACATTACTTCAGGTGATTTTGACATTACACAAGATCAAAGAGAAGGAATTACTTTTAGAGGAGATGGTCAATACATGATGAGAATTAGTAGATTTATTCCTGACTTTATTGAACAGGCAGGTAATACTATTGTACAATTAGATTTAAGAGATTATCCTAATGATTCTGCAGCTAGTTCATCTTTAGGTCCCTTTACTATTACATCTACAACTGATAAAGTAGACACTAGAGCTAGAGCTAGAGCTGTAGCACTTACTATTTCTAATACAGGACTTAATGAAAATTGGAAGATGGGTACATTTAGATTAGATGTTCACGCAGGAGGAAGACGATAATGTCAGTAGAAAAAAAAATTAAATATAAAGATCAAAGATTAACTAAGGCTCAACAAAAAAAAACTAAACCTGCTAATCAAGGTGGTGGACCAAATTATCTAGGAAAAGAAAAAACAGTAACTGTTCCTAAAAAATGGTTGTCTTCACCAGATCATGTAGTAGCTGAACTAGCTTACATTACACCTAGAGAACAAAAAATATTATTAGATGCTAATTTATATGGATCCTTAAAAGGAAAACCAAACAAAGGACCTGGTGGAATTATGTCCTTGCAAGGTGACCTTGGTGGTTATGATGCAAGTCCAGGTGGACCAAACTCTGGTGGACCTAGTGGAAATAGAGTAGGTGAAACAGATAAAAATAAACAAAGAGCTGCTGACATTATGACAGGTAAAGTTAGTGTTAGCTCACCCACGGGTGTTACAGAAGGATACACCGGACCTGGACCTGTGGGAAGAAATAAAGCAGGAGATTTTGTTGGACCGGGTTACAGAGGAGAGATTGGAGATTTTGATGAGGGTGGAAATTTTGTAGAAGGATTAGGTTTAACTTCTACTAACAAAGGTTTTAATTGGAAAAGTGCATTGTTTAATATTGGTCTTATGGCAATTAACCCTGCACTAGCTGCTAAATATGGTAAAGTTAAAACAGCGTATAATACAGTAAATAAAATAGGAGAATTAGCTAATACATTTGGTCTTACTAATACAAATGTAGTAGATAATTTTACAGATAATTTAAAAGGTAGTTTCACAGGGTTTAATACTACTTCTAAAGGACCGAAAGGTCCTCCTGATGACAAAGAAGGTGGTAATGGAGGTAATGAACAAAACGCTTTGATGTCTGAGTACATATTATTATTACAAAGAATGGAACAAGGTATGTTAAGTGCTGAAGAACAAGGAAGATTTAATAGTTTAAAATCAAGACTTGGTAAAGCTGAGGGTGGAATTATGGATGTTAATATGAACAAAGGAAGATTAGGAGAAACATTATATGGCTAAAATTGTACAATCATTAACAAGAGCATCAAGAGAATATGATGAAGCAGTATCTGCTAACCAAGTTAGAGACTTAGATGCTGTTATAGAAAAATTAAATACAACGTTTCAACAAGAACTTAAACAGGAGATAGAAGCCTTTAACTTCTTTTTATTTTAATGGCTATACAGAATCAATACGAATTTTTTGGTGTAACTGGACAAGATTTAAGTACACCACAAACTATGTTTGGTACATCAAGTGGGGTACAATTACCTTTAATTAGTGAGACTTATATTATTAAATCTCTAAGAGTTGTATCAACTGGAACACCTGTTATTACAATTACAGACAATAACGTAACAGTTATTAAAACAGTAGCTTTGACAGCTAATGTAAGTCAAGAATTATTAACACAACCCTTAATCGTTGAAGGAGCTACAACATTAACGGTAGGTGCTAGTAGTGCTAGTGCTACAGATGTAGGCATTAGCTTTTTAAATATCAAAAAATCAACAGTGGATTAATATGAATGAAATACCAACACTAGAACCGACAGAAGTGATAACAACGTACAGAAACAAAGCAACCGGTGAGATTTTTAAAGAGAGAAAAGACTGGGAAGCCAAGGGATATAAGAATGAAGACATGGCACAAGACGTCAAAGTAATCATGCCAAGTCTTGATTTCTCAGGAAAAAACGGATAAGGTAAGAAACCCGAGTTAAATTATGATGAATTTTCAAGATCAAATGACTGACAGAATACAGACTAACGCTCCTTCTATTAGATACGAAGGTGACTTACGTCCTGAGCAAGCTGGGATTATGCAACAACAAGCTCAAGCCATGCAACAGATGCAACAACAAGCTATGATGCAACAGCAACAACCACAACAACCTATGATGCAACAACCTCAAGGAAGAATGCCAGCAGGTAGAATGCCGGCTATGGCTATGGGCGGTTCTATGGTAGGTCCAACTATTGAAGGTCAAGGTGGTATAAGAGGATTAAATATGCCTGGTTATAATGAAGGTGGAAGTGTTGAAGACGATGCTAATTACAAAGGATGGAAAAAAATTTACGAAACAAATCCAGATGCAGCAGCAATGAATGAAAATCATGCACAGTATTTAGATCACTACAATAGAACACCTAAAGCCTACGGTGGTATCATGGGTCAAGATGGTAGAAAACAATATGGAATCGGTTCATGGTTCCAGGAAAAAATTATGGATCCTATTAAAAACAATCCTGCTGCTGCTGCAACTATAGCAGCTTTAGGTGTTAATCAATTTGGTATTCCAGGTACAGGTGGAGATGGAGTAGCTGATAATTTTGGTCGTGGTTTTATTGGAGATATATTTGGAAGAGATTCTATTTTAGGACCAGGCGGAGAAGGTGATCCAGTAGGAACAAGCGGACCTCAAAAAAATAAAAAATTAATTAATTTAAGTTCTATTATGAGTGATTCAGGACAAAAAGGTGTAGGCAATACTCCCTTTGGTTTAAGTACAGGAATGTTGTCAGCTATTGGTGGAGGAGTTGCAGGATTATTTTCTGATAGATTAAATTCTTCAGAAGACGCTGAAGCTGATAGAGGTGTAGGTATTGGAATTAATAATGTAGGCCAAGCTGCAAACGTATTGGATCCTAGAGAAGGTATGGCTGCAGGTTTAAGATTTTTACCAGAACTTGAAACAAGAAAATATTCACCAGCACAAATGTTAGCTGCTTACGGAGGAGCAAACCAACCAGTTGCAACAGCTGACTTAGCTGATGGTGGTAGAGCTTTTGATATACCTGACTACAGTTACAAAAATAAAATGATGGATCCTGATATGATGGAACAGATTAAAAGATTAATTCAAGGCGGCATGGGTAAAGGAATGGGTCGTGGTGATATGGAAAAATCTGTTTTAATGCAAATGCCTGACATGACTATGGGTTATGCAGAAGGTGGTAGATTAGATTCATTTGGTATGCAAGAACAAAGAAGAAAAGAGATTTCAAAAAAATTACAAGAAATAAATCAAGCAATGATGTCTGCAGAAACTGAAGAGTTAGTAGAATTAATGCAACAAGCGATGGTTCTTAAAGAACAAATGAGACAACTAGGTGCGAGCCCTAAACAAAATTCAGAAGACAATGTAATGCAAGCTATGTTAAGGGGTGGTAGTAGTTTTGAAGATATTATGAGTGCTCCAGGAGCAGAATCTATTGTTGATAGTGGTTATGATATTTATAAACCTGATAGAACAGGAGACAATTATCCTGTAGAAGATGTTTCTATGGAAGAAATGGTTTCAATGCCGAACAATAATAATAGAGCTTTAATGACATCTGGTAAAATGGATAACAATTTTAATTTCTCTGACATGATGAGAGCAGGAATGATGAGAAGACCTTCAGGAGAAGCAGAAGAGTCTGTATCAATAGAAGAAAAATTAAGAGGAACTGACACAAGAGGATATGCTGAAGGTGGAATCATGGAAACTGAACAATCAGAAATGCTAGACCTAGGTGGTATGGAAAAAGATTACAGAGAAGAAGGTGGGTTTGTACCTATCGGAGAGTACGAAAAAAAAGATGACGTACCGGCAAGACTAAGTGTTAATGAATTTGTATTCACAGCTGATGCTGTAAGAGGTGCAGGTGATGGAGACATTGACAAAGGTGCTGAGAGACTACAAGGTATTATGAAACAATTAGAACAACAGGGTAAACCCGAAGGCATGGAAATGATGGAAGTGTCTGAACGATTAAGTGAGGTAGTATAATATGGCAACATCAACAGTACAGAATTTACCAGCACAATATATATCTGATCTAGGTAAAGATTATGGAACACAGTTAGCAGGCTTAACATCTGTACCACTGAACACGGACCTTTATGCTCCACAAGTAGCAGGTCAAGATCCACTTCAAAAACAAGCTTACAACTTAACTGAATCAGGCATCGGTGCGTATCAACCTTTCATGACACAAGCAGCAGCTTATTCAGGACCACAAGCTTTTCAAGATTTTATGTCACCTTACCAACAACAAGTTATCGATGCATCACTAGCAGCGTTTGACAAACAAGCTGGTGCAGGCATGAGTAACATCGGTCAACAAGCAGCAAAGACTGGTAACTTAGGTGGTGGTAGAGAAGGTGTACAAAGAGCAGAGTTTCAAGCTAACTCAGATATGAACAGAGCTTTACTACAATCAGGATTATTACAACAAGGTTTCACACAAGCTAATCAACTAGCTAACCAAGCGTTTGGCCAACAAAGAAACTTAGCAACACAACAACAACAATTACAAAATCAAGACGTAAGTCAGTTGGGTCTATTGGGCGGACTACAACAAGCACAAGAACAAGCGCAACTTACAGCTACTCAAGAACAAAATAGAATGAGAGCACAAGAACCTTACGAAAGACTAGGTCAATACGGTTCAGGTGTCATGGGTCTTATATCTGGTATGGGTAATCAGTATCAAACATCAGTAGTTCCTAATCCAACTCCGTTGCAAACAGCGTTGGGTACAGCTTCTGTATTGGGTGGTATCTTTAATCAAAAGAAAGATAGCTAATCATGAGAAGAATTTTAACTAGACCAATGTTTAGAAGTGGTGGTCAAGCTAGACCTGGTTATGCAAACGGAAAAAGTATCATTGATGATATTGCAGTAACTGAAGATGATATAACTAAGTTCACAGCACAGCAACCACCAAGATCACCAGATAATTCTTTGAATGATTTTTTAATTAATTTTGGGTTAGATCTTGTATCAAGATCACCACAAGGAAACATATTTCAAACAGCAGCACAGTCAGCTCAAGCACCTTTTGCTCAAATGCAAAAAGTAAAATACGCACAAGACCAAGCAGAACGTGATGAATATAACGACATGATTAAAACTATCATGACAGCAAAAGCTAGTGCTCTAGGATCAGATGGTGGATCTAAAATGTTTGCTAAACAATCTAACGATGCAGCTCTTACAGGTTTAATGAATGATTTATTTACATTAAAAGCAAATCAAAATAAAGAGGACACAGCTTTAGATGCTACTGAATATGCACAACAAGAGTCTATTTTGCTTCAAAGATTACAAGCTTACACTGGTAAAAACCCAGCAGTAGCTTCTTTGTTTGGTAATAAAGATCAAGCAGATTTAGTTATTAAAGGAATTCAAAAAAGCTTAACTGAAAGTGAAGAAGAAATAACTATAATTAATGCACAAGGCGAAGAAGAAGTAGTTGTTGCCGGCGATTATTATTTAGATAACCCTGGAAAATTAGCTGAAAAAACTACTGAATTATATTTAGGACAATACAACACTGCAGTTAAACAATCTTTAGGCTTAGCTCAAGGTGGAATGATTGATGAAACAATGACTGAAGAAGTAGCAGGTCCAGGAGGCATGGCTATGGCTTCAGAGACTATTGAAGAACCAATCATGGACCAAGGATCAGGACTTTCTTTTGAAGAACTAAGAGCAAGACTGCCTCAAGAAATTACAGATGACATTATAAATATTTTAGTAGAAAGCCCTTCAGCTTTAGTAGATTTTGCAGAAATACAAACACAAGCAGATGTTGATCAATTCAATATGAAGTACGGAGTAAATCTAGCATTACCGTCAGGAGCTTAACATGGCCGACGAAAAAAGAACTTTATTAAAAGATCTTCAAAAAAATATATTTGATAAGATAGGTAAAGAAAATATCATGGAAGGTGATATTACTCGTTATAAAATTCCTGAAAAATTACCAGAAGAAGCAATCAAAGTAAGACCTAAAAAAATTCCATCGGGTAAAATAGAAACTGAAACTGAATTTGAAGCAGCATTTAACTATGCTATGCAAAGAGCTTATACGCGTAAAAAACTTCCAGTTAAATATACAGGAAAAGATTTGCTTAAATCAGCATTTGATTTAACAACAATAACAAGTCCTATAGGAAAAGCTACCATACAAAAAAAAATTCAAGAACAAGATCCTAACATTAAAAAGAAAAGAAAATACATAGAGGGTTATAGTGATATAGCTAATAGTATTTTAAGAGGTGGTCCTAATTTTGTACAATCTGCTAGTGAATTTGTTTTAACTCCGATTGATTATATTTTTAGTACAGAATTCCAAGAAAAATTTAATAAAAAAATGGATAAGATGAGAGAACCTTTTGGTGAAGCAGAAACTTTACCGGGTGGACTTGCAGAGCTAGCAGCAGAGTATGCAATACCATTAACTGTTGCAACTAAAGTCGTCAAAGGAGCTAAGACTTTTAAACAAATACAAAACTTACAAAGGTTTATGGGTACAAGTAAGGCATCTAAAATTGCACAAAGAATGGGAAGAGATGCAACCATTCTTGGTATTGCAGAAACAATGACGGGTTCTGGTTCACAGCCTAATGAAGATTATGGAATAGAATACAAAATTCCTTTTACAGATATTAGCGCAGGCAGAATTAATCAACCCGAATCTACAGAAGGATTAAAAGGTAAGGAATTAATAGCAGCTACGTTTAGAAACAAAATTAAATACGCTAAAGAAGGTACACTAATAGGAGGAGGTTTTCCGTTAGGTGCTAAAGTAATACAACAGTTGTATAAATATGGTGTAAGACCAACAGCGTCTTATTCTTTACGAGGAATAGGTAAAGGCATGGATGGTATTGCTTGGGTTAGTTCAAAACCACCAGTAAGTTATTTATCACAGCCTTTATCTAAACTTATTAGAAACACTCCTATCTTTTTAGGTACTAATGTTATTACTCCAGCAGTCATAGGACTAGCTACAAGAACCAATCCTATTAAAGTTGCAAGACAGTTGCCTCCTTTTGCAGAATGGAGAATGCTTTCCAAGACTAATCCAAATAAAGTGTTAGCGGCTACAGCTAGCTTTGATGATTTTTTATCTAACTTTAGATCATGGAACAAAGACACACTAGAAATGGGTATTATGGGAGAAAATTTAGCTAATAAAATAAAATCTAAAACAAGAAGAATGAATAAAGGTTTAGAAGATTTAGAAAAAAGTGCTTACCAATTAGCTCAAAGTTTTCAAACTAATTACAATAAATCAATTACTTCTCCTGTAGGAAAACAATATGATTTAGATAATGTTATACAATATTTAAAAGGTCAAAGAAAATTAAGTGATCTTCCTAAAGAATATCAATTTTCTGCAAAAGATATAGATAAAAATTTAACTGATCTTAGAAAAATATTGTCAGACATGTTACCAAACAATGAAAAGTTCGGAGGTTTTAAAAAAGATTTATTAAGTACAACTAACAAATATATGAGAGCATCGTTTGCTATATTTGAAAATCCCATGTATCAACCTTTGGTAAAAGATAAAGCTAATGCTGTAGATTACATATTAAAAAAAGTAGTTAAAGGAAACAAAGATTTTAAAAAAGCTGCTAAAGAATCTTATCCTAATATGTCTGTTGAAGCAGGGCAAAAAGAATATGCTTCAAGAGTAGTAGATAATATTTTGTACACAGGTAGAGCAGAAAAAATAGATCCTATTAATGCATTAAAAAAAATAGGAGTTAGATATTTAAGAAACGATGATTACAAGTTTTTAAAAAGAGGTGAAGAATTACCTTCCGCAATTCAAAAATTATTAGGAGAAGGTAAAAGTTTGAGAAACCAAGTGTTAACAACTACAGCAGAAATAGTAGGAGAGGTATTTACTAAACGTAACTTTGATGAATTGTATAATGTACTTAAAAAATCTGGACAAGTAGTAGACGACGAAGCTACAGCTCTTGCAAGATTATCTCCTGGAGCTATGAGAATTAGTAAGATACCAGGTCTCGGTGTTCTTAACAGTAAACTTCAAGGTAAATATGGATCAAAAGAATTGGTCGAAGGGATCATGAATCAAGGTGGAATATTAGATAAACTTATCAGAGCTTCTATTTATAGACACTTATTACAATTTAAAGTTTTAACTCAAATGGGTAAAACAGTATTCTCACCACAGACACAAGTACGTAATATGTATTCAGCTGGATTTTTTCCATTTGCAAGAGGCCACATAGGAGGAAGAGCAAGTGTTACTGATTCATTTAGAATAGTATTAGAAGATATATTTCCTAGAGGAAAAATTTCTAAAGAAAAATTATTTGACTTTGTCGAAAAAGAAATACGACTAGGAACTATGGATGAAAACATTATTACATCTGAACTAGGTGCGGTGTTGAATGATATTAAAGGTGGAGCTATTAATACTTTAGATAAATTTTTTGAAGCATTTACTAAAAGGCCAATGGTAAGAGACGCTACAAGATTGTATGCTGGTGGAGATAGTGGTTGGAAAATATATGGTAGACAATATGTTAAGTCACAAATGACAGAAGTTTTACCTACCATACCTAAAGCTTTAGAGTATGCCAATCACATGGGTTTAAGACTAAGAGCTATTGATCCATTAACAGGAGCTAGAAGAAGTTTGGATGATATATTAGATCAAATTTCAGCTCATGAAATTAAAAATGTTTACCCGACTTATAGTAAAGTGCCACCATTTATTAAAGGCATAAGAAAATTACCTTTTGGTAATTTCGTAGCCTTTCCTGCAGAAATCTTGCGTACTGCAACACGAATCATGGATTTTAATTTAAAACAGATGTCTCATTCTAATCCTAGAATTAGACAAATGGGAATGAAAGGAGCTTTAGGCACTACTATGGCTTTCGGTGGTGTAGGTTATGGCATTACAGCGTTAAGTCAAGCATTAACAGGTACATCTGAAGCGCAGTGGGATGCATACAAAAGATCGTTTGGTGCTGACTGGGATAGAAATGCAAACCTTGTAGCGTTTACTGGATTTGATAAAGGAAAAGCTAAAGCATTTAACTTTTCATATTTTAGTCCGTATGATTTTTTACAAAAACCTTTGAATGCTATTATTCAAAAAGCAGAAGAACAAAGTTTAAGTCCACAAGATACAAATGATTTTATTATGGAAATGATGTTAGCTAAAGATGGACCAATTATGGAAATGTTAGCTCCTTTCTTTTCTGAACAACTAGGCTTAGAAGCTTTGTTAGATGTACAACCTGCGGGAGTATTGCTTGGAGGTAGAGGAGGTAGAACAGCAGAAGGTACTAGAATTTATTCAGAATCTGATGACATAGGAGATAAAATACAAAAGTCATTTATGCATTTAATGAATGCAGTTGAACCAGGATTAGTATCAACAGCACAAAAAATGTATAAAGGTGCAACTGATGATCTAACAAAAGCAGGACAACCTGTTAATTTAAAAGACGAATTGATTGCTTTGTTTTCTGGAGTTAGAATTATTAATGTAGATATTTTAAAATCCATGGAATACAAAACAGGATCTTTTAATAGATTAATGAGAGCTGTTGATGACACAGAAAGTATTTATTCTCCAGAAGGATACGCGAATAGAGGACCAGAAGTTATTCTTAGAGAATATAATCAAATGCAATTAGAAGCTTACAGAATTCAACAGGAATTTTTTCAAATGATACAAGACGCTAGAACTATTGGTCTTTCTGATTTTGATATTAGAGATAAATTAAAAGAACAAAAAGTAGGAAGAAACATGAGAAATAATTTATTAGAAGGTGTGTTTACACCGGTTAATTATTCTGAAGCTAGATTTGAAAAGAAGGTTGCAGCAGTAGAAAGATTTGCAAGACAAAAAACTAAAGACAGTAAAGATTTAAGATACAGAGTAGATAGTGATTTCTTATATCCTAAATTTCAACTTGATATGTTAAAATTAAGTTACAGGTTTAAAAAATTAGATCCCGAAGGTAGAACAAATAGTAAAGCTAATTCAGCTGAGAACAATCCTAATACATCAGGTATATTTGGCGGACCAACTTTAATTCAACGTGGTAAAAATGCAATTGAAAAAGTGTTACCAGGTAGACAGTTTGAAAGTAAAGTAACAACACCACCTTTGCCTGAAACGCCTATGCCATCTAAACAACTAAGTCAAGTGCCAAATATTGATCCACAAACTAACTTGACATCAACGGAGACTGCATTATTATCACCGACAGAAAAGGTAATAGCAGGGAGAAGCTAATGGCTAAAAAAGACGAAGCATTACAAAAAATTGAATCACATGAAAAGTTATGCAGAATAATGCAAAAGCAAACTCATGACAAAATACATTCTATTGAAACTCAAATACAAAGAATAGAAAGTATATTACTAATTACTTCTGGCGCATTGATCAGCGGTTTGATCTATGTTATATTTACATTAATCACAAAATAAAATTATGCAACTCAGCAAACATTTTACTCTTTCAGAGATGACCCGTTCGATGACTGCTCAACGTAAGGGAATTGACAACACACCTGGAGCAGGTGAGATTAAAGCTTTAGGTGATCTATGTTATGAAGTTTTAGAACCGCTACGGGCACACTTCGACAAGGCTGTTACAATTACTAGCGGATACCGGAGCGAGGCGCTTTGTGAAGCGATCGGTAGCAAAAAGACATCGCAGCATGCACTGGGCCAGGCGGTCGACCTAGAAATATTTGGCGTGCCCAACATTAAGGTAGCCTACTGGTTACAAAATAACGTAGATTTTGATCAGTTGATCATGGAGTACTTTGACAAAGATGATCCCGCAGGCGGATGGGTCCACATAAGCTATCACGAATCAGATTCAAACAGAAAACAAGTGCTAACCTTTGATGGTAAAAAATATTCTGAAGGCCTTCCAGATATGGAATGGAAAGACGGAAAAGTCGTAAATTAAAAATTACAGCGCGCGTTGCGCGTATATCCTACTATATCCATGATCTCAATTCTTCACCTAAAACTTCTGATGCTATGTTTATTTTTGTCCGTAGAGCTTTTACGATTTTTTCATCCACCGTGTCCTCAGCATTTATGTCGATGTAAAGCACTGGTTTTTGTTGCCCGAGCCTGTGTGCTCTGTCTTCTGACTGTAATCGTTTTTCGAGATCATATCCGTTAGAATAGTATATAACCGTGTTTGCAGCCGTCAATGTGATCCCATAGCCGCCCGTAGAGGGGGTTCCAATGAAAAACCGGCACTTAGGGTCGTCTTGAAAACGTTTAATATTGTTTTGTCTTTCTTCTTTAGGAGTGAGTCCATAATAGTCAACCACGGACCCCGGACCATATTTTTTAACTACAGCTTTGATTATAGAAGTCATATCATATTGGTAATGTGCCCAAATAATTGCTTTACCTTCTACATCTTCTAATACATCCATTAGTTCATTAATTCTATTGTTTTCAATAGGTTGAGTAGCACCATTATCGTCTGTAAAATGACCACAAGTAATTTGTTGTAGCCTCATTAATTGAGTCAAAGCATTTTTAGTACTAGACACTTTACCTTCTAATATAGCTAATGCTTGTTTTTTCATTTGATCATATAATTTACGTTGATCTGGTGTTAGTGTAATTTGACGTTTAATAAATATTTTATCTGGTAAATCTAAACACTCATCTTTTAATACTCTGTAAGAAAATGTTTTTAATTGAACAGCTAACTCATCTAAATTTTTATAACTATCTACAACTTGTATAGATCTTCCATGCATATGTAATGTTTTCATTTCTGCATATCTATTTCTAAAAGCATAGTAAGAAGTAAAATCTAAATGAAACGGATCTAAAAAATAACATTGACTAAATAAATCAAGTGGGTTTTTAGTAACAGGTGAACCTGTCATTATTCTTCTATACTTAGCTTCTTTAGCTAAAGCTAGAATACTTTTTGTACGTTTAGCAGAAGGATTTTTAATAGTAGTAGATTCGTCTATAGCCATCAGGGTATTGTGACAAGACATAAATTTTTTAGCAAAGTCTTTACCTTTGTCTGTACTAAAAGCTTCTACATTCATTATAATAATGTGTAATCCTTCACCTTCAGAAAACAAAGAATCTAAACTATCTTGTTGTTTTTTAGTTATATTTGGTTGCCACAAAACGGTCACATTTTCTATATGACTAGGTAAGTGAGTTGGTAATTCATTACTATACCAAGTTCCAACAACACCTTTTGGTGCAACAATTAATGCACCATTAACTTTACCTTTGTCGTAAAGCATAGCTAAATTGTCTATTAATACTTTTGTTTTACCTGTACCCATTTCCATAAAATAAGCATAAGTTTCTTTGTTCCAAGACTTTTCCAATGCAGTTAGTTGATGTGCATAAGGTTTTGTTTTAAATTTATAATTCATAATTTTTCTTCTTTCTACTTGACAAGATAACAACTCAAACCTATATTGTCAAGCATGAAAGAAAATAAAGTTTATGTAATACAACACATTGCTGGTACTGCTGATGGCAGACCTAAAATAAATATTTTAGGTGCGCAAGAATATGGTGATTTTGTTTTTTTATTACCTGAACTTTCACAAATAATATTTTCTCCTGGACCATTAATTTTTAAACTTAGAAAAGCTTTAAAAGATTTTACAACAGAGGATTATTTATTATTAACTGGAGATCCTGCAATTATTGGTGTAGCATGTTCTATAGTTTCTGACATAACAAACGGCAAATACAATTTACTAAAATGGGATAAACAAGAAAGAAAATATTATCCTATTACAATTAACTTATATGAAAGAGGAAAGATAGATGAGTAATATAGATTTTGAAAGTGATCAAACAAAAATGTTAGGTAAGACTGAAAACATTCAGTCATTAGCTGACCAAGTAGACAAATTAAATGAACTACAAAAAAGAATAGAACTACAAGAAGATAATTTAAAAAATTCTAAAAAACAATTTGAATATTTATCTGCAGAAGTTATTCCGACTATGATGGCCGAGATGGGTTTATCTCACCTTAAACTTATGGATGGATCTTCAGTAGATGTAAAACCAAATTATAGCGCAAACATTACAATTGCAAATAAAGATGCTGCGTTTCAATGGCTTCGGGACAACGGATTAGGAGATATTATTAAGAATGAGATCTCGGTATCTTTTGGTCGTAACGAGGATAACAAGGCGGCAGATTATGCTGTCCTTGCATCAGAGCATGGGTATCAACCAACACAAAAGTTGAAGGTTGAGCCCATGACTCTCAAAGCGCTAGTTCGAGAGCGAATAGAAAACGGCAAAGAAATGCCCGTCGAACTTTTCAACGTATTCGTTGGAAATAAAACCACAATAAAAAGGAAACAATAAACATGAACGATATAGTTAAAAAAAAAGAAGCAGGCGCGTTAGCAACAAATATGTTTGAAGCTGATGCAGACAAAGGCTCTCAAAACATGGGGCAAGACGATCTTGCATTACCATTTTTGAAAGTGTTAGGACAATTATCTCCTGAAGTTAACAAAAGAGATGGGAAATATGTTGAAGGTGCAGAACCAGGCATGATTCTTAACTCAGTCACAAACGAAGTGTTTGATGGCACTAAAGGAGTCGATGTGTTGCCAGTATTTTATGAACGAAAATATGTAGAGTGGGCAGACAGAGGAGACAGTAGAGGCGCACCAGTTGCGATCCACAATGCTGAAAGTGATATTGTAAGTACTACAACTAGGGATAAGTCTTTTAAAGACAGACTTCCTAATGGTAACTACTTAGAAAACACTGCAAATCATTTTGTAATTGTTTTGGGTAAATCACCACAATCAGCTTTGCTTTCCATGAAAGCTACTCAATTAAAAGTTAGTAGAAAATGGAACTCAATAATGATGGGGATTAAACTTCAAGGTAAAAATGGTTTATTCACACCGCCAACTTACAGCCACATTTACAATTTAAAAACTGTTCAAATGTCAAATGACAAAGGAACATGGTTTGGTTGGGATGTATCTAAAGTTGGACCTATTGAAGATAAATCAATTTACGAAAGTGCAAAAAGCTTTGCTGAAAAAGTAGGTAAAGGTGCTGTACAAGTAAAACCGGAACAACAAGAAACAGCTAAGAAAACAATCAATTTATAATTCCTAGGAACTGGGCGAGCGAGGGAGACTAAGCTCGCCTAGAAAATATTATGGTTGATGATATAAAATTAAATAGTGAACCTACGACATACGAGGATTGGTATAATCTTAATTATATTTTAGTCCCATGTGATGGTAGTAGAGCTATATCTAAAGGATGGCAGTCTAAAGATTTTATATTATCAAAAGAAGAATGGAAAAGTAAATATTTAGATAGAAGTTTAGGATTAAGATTAGATAATTTAGTTGATTTTGATATAGACAATCCTAAAGCAAAAGAATTTGCAAAATTATGGCTAGGAAAATGTGATGCTGTTTTTGGAAGAGATCATAATCCATCTAGTCATTATCTATGGAAAAATACATTAGCAAAACAAAAATTTGAATTACCAAGCGACCTTACAAGATATGTTGAATTTGCTTCACATGGCAACTGTTTATGTGAAATAAGAAGTGGAGAATCTCAATACAGTATAGTTCCAGGTTCATTACATAGTAAACATGTTGAATATGTAAGGTGGGAAAAGTATGAAGGTTTTAACGAGTACGTAGGAGACTTAAATAAAATTTTAAGAAAGATAGCATTAGCTACTGCTCTTTCTCTTTTGTATGCAGTTAAAGGACAAAGAGATGAATATTGTACAGCAATAGCAGGCATTTTAATTAAACAAACTGACTGGGATGATGCGGAAATAAATGATTTTATTTATCAAATTGCAGAAATTTCTAATGACGATGAAGCAGAAAGTAGAAAAAATAAAGGATCAAGCACTAGAAACTCTAAAAGACAATTTGGAATGCCTAAGATTGCAGAAATTTTAGAATGTAAAAAACAATCTGTAGCTCATATATTTGGTTGGATTGGTGCAGAAGACAAAGCTCTTGCTGAAGTAAAAGAAATTGCTGATGAATCTATAGGCGACATAGTACAGTATGGATCTAATAGATACAAAATAGATGTCAAAGGAGTCTTACAGGGCAAATCATTTAAAAAAACAATTATTGTAGATGGTCAAACGTTAATGAATCAAAAGACTTTTTATGATGCGGTTATTTCTCAAGCACAAGTTTGGATTCCAAAAATGACACCTAAACAATATGAAGAAATTATGAACATAAAATTTTCTTCTAGAACGCAATCAGATGATTGGGACGACGAAGCAGATAACAGTTTAATATTTAAAAAATATTTTAGTAATTACATTAATAAAGTTAAAGCATTTACTCACAAGAAAGAATTAGCTAATTATCAAATGCCATACTTTAATCAGAAAAAGAATTTTTTAGAATTTAATTTAAACAATTTTGAAGATTACTTACACAGCCAAAAGATAAATATGGAACGTGTAGATCTTGTATTAAAAATGCAAACTATTCTTAACGCCAAAAAACATAGAGGTAAGTATCTTGGAAAATCATGTGTGTCTTGGAAAATTGAAAGTCCAGATCTTATGACTGAAGATATAGTTATAGAGGGAGAATACCATGAAGAAGGGGAAGGAGGGTTGATTGAATCATTCGAAACAGATAGAGCCTAGATTTATTGCAGGTCCTCCAGGAACAGGTAAGACTCATAAATATATAACAAAGTTATATGAAGAATTGTTATCTAAATATAGTTATGAAAAAATACTTATACTGTCACACACTAACGTAGCAGCTGAGCAAATTTTAGAAGCTATTATAAAATTGCCACAAATGAATCAAATTACTAAAAAAGAATTGAGAGAAACTATAGGAACAATACACCACTACTGCAAAAACAGACCATCTTTGTTAGGTAAATTAAGTAAAACAAAATTAGAAGATCACCAAAATTTAATTCAAGCCGATAGACGTTTTGGATTAGATGGTAATCCTGACATTGATAAACATAATCTTTATAGATTTAGATCCGATGCTAAAGGAAGAGGACTGTCGTATGATGAATACTGGAGACTGTGTGATCAAGATTCATATAAACCTTATAATGTACAGGTAATGAAAGAATTATTTGAAACTTACAAAGAGTATAAAAAATTTAATAACAAAGAAGATTTTACAGATATGATAGAAAGGTTTATAGATCCGAGTGTTAAAGCTCCTGACGTAGATGCTGTTATTATAGATGAGTGTCAAGACAGTAATATTCCACAAACTGAAGCTATTGAAAAAATGGCTACTAATGTAAAAGACGGACATTTTTATTTGATTGGTGATGCTGATCAAACACTATTTGAGTACGCAGGATCAAATCCAAATTACTTTCATAAGTTAGCTTCTAAACCTTATGATGAATTAGGCGAAGGTTTAAGATGTAGTGAAGCTATTAATACAAAATGTAAAACAATTATTATGCCAGTGTGGGATAAATGGAACTCACATAGAATCTGGACTCCTGCTAAATACAGAGAAGAACACGGTTTAGGGCACGTTGGTGAGACAATAAAAGGACAGGGATATCGTTTACCTTATTTAGAAAGAGGTTCTACTCACTTAGATATTTTATTAAATAAAATAAAAAATAATCCTAATCAAACTTTTTTATTTACTTACAGAGGTAAACCAAGTGATGCTCGTGTTACTAGATTTTTATCTGGACAAGGATTAGAATATTGCATGGTGAGTGCAGACCCTAAACCTCACGCTTCTAAAAAAGAAATAAACTCACACTACGTTTGGCCAGATTTTGTTAAGGGTAAACCTATGGATCTTAAACAAATTAAAGCTTTTTGGAAATACATGGGAAGTAAAGTTATACCTAATGGCAAAGGTAAATATGATTTTAAAAATTGGATAGAAAAAGAATATACAATTGATGAATTAATTAATTTAAAATTATTAAAACCAGATTGTAAACAATATATAGATTTTGATTTAATTCGTGTACCTAGTGAAATATCAGGTGGTGCAGAAAAATTACAATATATAAAAAGAGTTATAGCTAATGGATTTAATAACAATATACCTAATCAAATATTTTATGGCAACGTACATCAAGTAAAAGGTTTAACATTTGATAATGTTATTGTGGACCATACTATGACTAGAAGAGAAGACTTCCACACACAATTAAGACTAGCATATACAGCATACAGTCGAGGAGTTTTCGATTACTGGGAACTTGCATCAACAACCAAAAGAATATTAGGAGTAAGATCAGCATGAGCAAACCATATGACAAACAAATTGGTGGGTCCCACTACCAAAATTTTAAAATTCAACCGAGTAAATTTGTAATTGAAAACAAGATGCTTTTTCCAGAAGGATGTGCTATAAAATATTTATGCAGGCATCCTCACAAGGGAAAGAAAGAAGATTTATTAAAAGCAATTCATTTTATAGAAATGATAATAGAAAGGGATTATAAATAATGTGTACCATTCCACAATTAAGTGAGCTAGATTTAACCGACATCGATACAGTTGCTATTGACTTAGAAACATACGATCCTAATTTAAAAACAAAAGGCCTTGGTGCAATTAGATCTGATGGAGGTAGGATAGCTA
>Ga0209535_1000861_pt1 | contig 21153 bp, 34 predicted proteins | sample LinPmetageLP28_FD_184041 | JGI IMG/M metagenome (GOLD analysis project Ga0209535, IMG submission 184041) | Marine viral communities from the Pacific Ocean - LP-28 (SPAdes) (version 2) | ecosystem: Environmental > Aquatic > Marine > Oceanic | place: Pacific Ocean | collected 2009-08-22
TCTAAAGTTCAAAGCAAAATTGATGACCTTGGTAATAAATATACTAGAGACGAGTGGGTAGAGTCTGGAGCGGATGAAACAATAGGTGAAATATATACTGACTTAGAAGGTTTAATATCTAGCAAGGCTTTTATGCTTGATAGATTACCTAACTTCTCTAAAGAAGACTTTATAACAGAAACATTAGTTCAGTTAATACCTCACATTAGAAACTTTAACATAGACAAGAGAAAAGATCAAAGTGATAAGTTCGGTTTATCTGGTTGGATAAACAGCCAATTAATGAATAAAATTGGTAATGTTTTAAAAGCTAAAACCGCTACTACAGAAACGTTTTCTGTCGATGAGAGTGCTGATACTTTTAGAGAAATAGTTGCAACTGAAGATGATTTAGATCTACTTGAAGATGAAGACTTGTCATTGCAAGCTCAGTTACGTAAAAAACAAAGAGATCAAAAAAGAGCCGAAAAAGGCTTACAGGTTGGTGTCGAATATTCTAAGTTTAGAAGAGAGCTTGAAATAAACGGTCAGAAGGGTATTAGTGATGCAATGAAAAAGAAAGTAGAAGACATTACTTTAGAAATATTAACATCCAATAAGTATATTAATCTTAATTTAGATGCAGTACAAAAAACATTACAAAGAGACTTTGAGGTAGCTATTAAAAAAACTATTCAAGATGCTATGGGTGGTCAAAATGATTACGTACAGTTTCTTACTAGAAACATGAATACTATACTTAGACATATGGACATTAGTTCTCTTGTAGCTATAGAGCGTAATGTTAATTCTAAGGATAAAATAATGACAGAATTTGTTAGACGTCTACAAACTCAAAAAGATGTACAGGACGCTATTGATAATGGTTGGTTGTCACATATAGATAACCCAGCTCAAGGACCTTACTTATACAAAGTGCTTAAACCTAGTGTTGCTGACTTTATAAAGTTTTATAGCCCTTCTCTTAGAGTTGAAAGCCCTAAAAAAGTTAAACAGTGGAATACTATGACAGACGTTGCTAAGCAACAATTTGCTGATGGTATTGGTAAAACTTTGGAACAAGCTAGAAGACAATTTGTAGAAGTAAGATCTGGATTAAAAGGTACTAGAAAAGATACTTTAGCAGAACGTATTGCTGGGCAGTTAGCTTTCGATGCTACTATGCAAGTAATACAAGGTAATGAATTTGCATCACTAAGAGCTGTACAAGGAAAACCTGTGTTGGCTCAAGGACGAATAAAAGAAATAGCTAGACGTATAGATCGTGGTATTGAAGTTAAGTTTGCTAAAAAAGGCAAAATGGTTACTGTTACTTCTGGTATGATAAATATTGCATCTGATTTAATAAACGATGCTGTTAATAGAAAAAGCACTATTGCTAACGAAGATTCTATAGACAGAACTAAATACAAATATTTTGAATTTAACACTGAAAAAGGTAATGAGTATTTTAATACAGCCGTTGATATAGCTCAAGGAATTCTTAATGATTTTAGATTTGAAAGCATGTCTATAAAAGAAGATTATAGAGATGAAGCTATAAAAAAAGCTATTGAAAACAACGTGCAAGTATTCAACAATAAGAAAGGTGAATACAAAAAAGCTAATTATATGGCTGAGCAAATGGTTATTGATGGTATTAATCCATATTTTAAAAATAATCAAAATGTAGAAATACAACCAGAACCTAGCGGCCCTACAGGTGTAGATATTATTATTAGACATAAAAAGAAAGACTTAGAGCTTTATTATGGTTTAGAAAAGAAAATGACAACGGCTCGCGGACCTGTTACTAGCATTCAACCTGTAATAGAAAATGGTAAATTAAACTTTTATACCGGCAAAAAAAATCCTGTATTATTTGATCCTAATTCTATTGCTGTTAATCCTGAAGATGCTTCTCAAATAGAAGCTATGATGCAAGCTGCTAAAGAAAAGATTAATGCGTTAAATTCTCTATTTAAAAGTGAAGGTTTACCTGAGTTTGTTGATTCTTATGTTGACTTAACATTTGCTCAAATAGAAGCCATAGCAACTAAAAGCCATAAAGCTTTCTTCAATGTTGGAGGTTTAAAATCTGATAACTTTATGTTGTCTCAAGACTGGCTTACGCAAAAGTATGATAATAAAAAACAAAAAACTTCAGCTATTGATATTGGTACATCCGGTTTAAAGTTTTTACCCTCTAAAAACTCTACAGTAACTGTCATGAATAATACTGTAAAAAGAATATTTAAGGAAAAAACAGGTATTGAAATACCAACTTTAAATGAATCAATGAAGGCTCAAATGAGGTTTATGGTAAGTACAAAAGGTAAAATTACTTTTGTATTAGAACAGAAAATTGAAGGAAATAGCATGAGTGCTTCGCCAGCTCAATTATCTAAAAAATCACATAGAAAAGCTTTTGCAGAAGCAACTTCCGCTGCTTTAAATCAACAAGCTGTATCTAAAGCTTCACAAAGTGAAATAGTTATTGGTAAAGTTAGGGGTGCTAAATCTATGAATCAGTCTATTAATGAAATGATTAATAGATCAAGAGGTATTCCAACTGATGAAGTTGTATCTGCAGCAATAGCTAAACGCCGTGGTAAAAATAAAAATAGATTTCAAGTATATATACCACCTTCAGCAGAGGACTTTGTAGGTTTAATGTATTTTATTATTGGTAAAGGAAAACAAGGAGATGCTGATTTAGATTTTATTAAAAAATCTTTAATAGAGCCTTTTTCAGAAGCTTATACTAATTTAGATTCAGTTAGACAAGCTATACTTAATGACATGCAAGCTTTAAATAAACAATTTCCAGAGTTAAAAAAGAAACTTAATGATACTATGCCTAATAGTGAGTTTACTTTTGACAATGCTATTAGAGTATATTTATACAATAAGCATGGTCATAACGTTCCTGGTATTAGTACTGAAGAAAATTCTAATTTAGTTTCTAGAGTGTTAGCAGATGAAGAACTTTTAGTTTACGCTGAGTCTTTAGATTTATTTTCTAAAACAGAGGCTTGGTTGAAGCCTGGTGAATATTGGACGGCCGGTAGTACTGTTTCAGATATAAATAGAATTGTTGAAGGTTTTCATCGTAAAGAGTTTTTAAAAGACTGGATAGAAAATAAAAATGAAATATTTTCAAAAGACAACATGAACAAGCTAGAAGCTGCTTACGGAAGTAATTATAGAAGTGCGCTAGAAGATATGCTTTATCGTATGGAAACTGGTGTGAGTAGACCTAGTGGTAAAAACAAGATTAATAATCAATTTACAAACTGGTTAAATAACTCTGTTGGCGCAATAATGTTTTTCAACGTTAAATCAGCATTACTACAGACATTGTCTACAGTTAACTATTTAAACTTTGAAGACAATAATATATTTGCTGCAGGTAAAGCTTTTGCTAATCAACCTCAATACTGGTCAGATTTCACAATGATATTTAACTCTGACTTCTTAAAAAACAGAAGATCCGGTATTAAAACTGACGTATCACTATCTGAAATAGCCAGTAACGTTGCTCAGGCTGGTAACAAAGCTAAAGCTGCTATGGCATATCTACTTAAAGTAGGTTTTACGCCTACACAAATAGCTGATAGTTTTGCTATCGCTTCTGGTGGCGCTACGTATTACAGAAATAGAGTTAATAAATACATTAAAGAAGGCAAGTCTAAAACAGAGGCTGAGAAACAAGCTTTTATAGACTTTAGAGAAGTTACAGAAGAAACTCAACAGTCAGCTAGACCTGACAGAGTATCACAGCAACAAACTAGTGACGCTGGTAGGTTAATACTTGCTTTCCAAAATGCACCTATGCAGTTTAATAGAATAATTAAAAAAGCCGCACTAGATTTAGCTAATAATAGAGGAGATCATAGAGCTAATATAAGTAGAATAGTTTATTATGGTGGTATACAAAGTTTGATATTTACTGCAATGCAAAATGCTTTATTTGCTTTAGCTTTTGACGATGAAGATGACAGTAAGTTGACAGCTGAAGAGATTGAAAAGAAACAAAAATTTGAAACAAACAAGTATGAGCGTATAGTTAACGGTATGATTGATACTATATTAAGAGGTTCTGGTATTGCTGGCGCTGTTATAGCAACTATAAAAAACACATCAATTAAATTCATGAAGGAAGCTGAAAAAGGTAAACGCATGAATGAAGCTAGTATACTGGTTGAAGCTCTTCAACTGTCTCCTCAAATAGGATCTAAAGCTCGTAAAATACTTAAAGGAAATAGAGCTTTTAAATGGGACGGAGAAGCCGTAGGTCTTATGAGCAAGTTTGATACTAAAAACCCTATATGGGCTATTAGTACACCTATAATTGAAGCAACAACAAATGTACCTTTAAATAGGCTTTTAAATAAATTTAATAATCTTAGAGAAGCAACTGACTCAACTAACTCTGCTTGGCAGAGAGCTGGTATGGCTTTAGGTTGGAGTGCTTGGGATTTAGGAGTTGATCCTAGTGCTGAGGTAAAAGAAGCTATAAAAAAAGGTAAAGAGCAAGGATTAATAAAAGGTAAAGGTACAGCAAAACCTTGTTTAGCTGTTAAAAGCAATGGTACGCCATGTCGAAATATGACTACTAACAAGAATAGACTGTGTTATCTTCACGACTAAACATGTAAATATATATAAGGTAGCAATATCTTTATTTTAATAAATAAACACTAAATAAATAAACAATGGCAACATTAACACCAACATTAACATTAGTTAGTACTGATGCAGTATCAGACTCTCTAAACTTTTCAGTAACAGATAGTTTAACAGTAGGTGCTCCTAGCGTTAGCCTATCAAGAGTTTCTATAACTACTGCTGACAATCAAGAGCTAGTAGATGAAGCCGTATCTGGCGTACGTTATTTTTATGCTAAAAATATGGATAATACAAACTTTATTGTGCTTCAAACAACTGCAAGCGTACAATATGCTAGATTAAGTCCAGGGGAGTTTTGTTTTTTCCCTATTAATGATGGCGCTGGTTTAGAAGCTAGAGCAGACACTGGAACTTGCGTACTTGAATATGCTTTTTGGGCTAAAGCTTAATAAATGAGACTAAGTAAGAACTTCACTTTAAGTGAAATAACCAGCAGTAACACGGCAAAAAGGTTAGGAATAAAAAATGAGCCGACAAAGGAACACTTGGAAAATATGCAAAGGCTTGTTACAGATCTTATACAGCCTATTCGTGACGCTCTTGGTCCTATCAGGATTAGCAGCGGTTATCGCAACCCAACACTTAACAGGGCTATTGGCGGTAGTAATAAATCGCAACATACTAAAGGTCAAGCTCTTGATTTGCAATTTTGGTCACAAGGTGAAATGTGTAATAAAGAAGTTTATGACTGGGTTATAGAAAATGATATTGAGTTTGATCAAATGATTAATGAGTTTGGTTTTTCATGGATACATATATCATTAAGACCAAAAAACAATAGAAAGCAGGTTCTTCAAGCATATAAAGATGAAGACGGTGATACTAAATACAAATACGCCTGATATATAGTGAAATTTATAGGTAAAGAAAATACTTTTACACAATTATTTCACATGTCATTTTTTGATGACATTGGAACAGATTTACATTGGCTACCTTGGTCTGGATCTATAGAAATGAGCGATAGCTCAGGGGAAGGCGAAAAATCTGAAGAAGTTGCAATGGTTATGCCTTTTTCAGGTAGAGTTGCGTCATGCGTAGTTAGAACTGCTAGCTTAGGTGGTACTAATACTAACTTAAGTTTAGGTATAGTTAGCTCAGTGCCAGGCGCTGATATAGTTGGTAGCGGTTGGGTTGAGCAAGAAACTGAAGTAATGGCTGTTGCTTCAAGTGATGGTAACCATGTTTTTAATTATGTGTTTGATAATAGCAAGCATTTCAACAAAGGGGATGCACTAGCTATATATATACAATCTTCAGCTGATATTGCAAATGCTAACGCTTATTGGTATGTAACTTCAGTTGTTGAATTCAATTTAGACGCTAATCTTGGGAATGTAAGTAAAGAATTTGATTCAGTACAATAGATACAAATTAATATGAGTAAAATAGATACAGTAACAATAGATACAGCAAGAACTTGGGTTGATGTAACTGGAATTAACATAAAAGAAATGACTGTGTGTAATACTGGTGGTGTAACAACTAATTTTGACTTTGCTATTGGTCCTTCATCGTTAGCTAATGGTGGTAGTGATACTGGGTGTGTTTATTTTTTAAAAGACGTTAAAATACCTGTAAACACTACACTAGTATTAGATGAAGATTTTATAAACAATACTTTTAGTTCTGGTATGACTATTTTTACTAACGCAGTATCTGGTGGTAAAACAACTAGAAGTCAAATGACAAATCCTACTTTTTTAGTTCGATTAGGAGATACTAGTGCTGACGAAGCTGTAGATATGATAATACTTAGAAGATAATGGCATATACACAAAAATGTAATCCGTTTAAAAAGCTAAGAAAAACTACCAAAGGTAAAGGTAAACATTTTCAAAGCGTAGACGAAGGTGCAGGGATGACAGCGGCAGGTAGAGCTGCTTATAAAGAAGAGAATCCAGGTAGCACTCTGTCTGCTCCTGTAACAGGTGAAGTCAAGCCAGGTAGTAAAGCCGCTAATAGAAGAAAATCTTTTTGTGCAAGATCAATAAATTGGAAAGGTGAAAGAGGTAAAGCTGCAAGAAGAAGATGGAGATGTTAGATAAAGATACTACTGAGATAATATTAGCAAACGTTGGAGCAATGTCACTTACATTGACTGACGTACATGAAGGTCTTCAAATAGCTTCAATGGCTACGGCTTTAATTTTTACTATAATAAAAATAGTTAAAGAGGTTAAAAAATGGCGCCAATAGAAAATGAAAAAGAAATACAAGATCAAACTTTTGTAATTAGTGTTAAATCATTTTTTGCTGTAGGTGCTGCTATGGTATTGCTTGTGGGAGAATATATTGTTTTGCAATCTGATATAGAAGAAGCTAAAAGATTACCTATTCCAGAGCAAATAGAGGTTACTAGGTTAGAAGTTGATTTGAATAGTAAATTAGTTCTACAAAACTTTCAAGAAATTGAAAAAGATATAGAACAAATTAACAAAGATATAGAAGAGCTTAGATTAAAAATCTATGAGGATTTTCATTTAATGACTAAACACGAAAAAGATAATTACGATTTTAAATAAATAGATATGGCATTTAAAATGAAAGGTTTTAAACCTCACAACATGTATCACAAAGAGTTTGCAGAGACTAAAAAAGAACATTTAGCTTTAAAAGAAAAAGGTTATGGTCACAGTCCTTACAAGTTAAAGGATGCTTGTTATTACAAGGCTAAAAAAGCACACAAAGTATTTCCTTCAGCTTATGCTAGTGGTATGATTGCAAAGTGCAGAAAAAAGAAAGGTTAATGGCTTACGATATAAAAACAAAGTTTAAAAAAAATAGTCCTCTACCTTGTTGGAAAGGTTATGAGAGAGTTCCTGGTACTGCTTCTGGAAGCAAAGGTAGCTGTAGGAAGTCATCACCTATTAAAGTTAGAAAAACAAAAGCTGGATTAAACTTAAAACGTTGGTTCAAAGAAAATTGGAAAGACGAAAAAGGAAATGTTTGTGGTTCTAGCAAAAACAAAAACACTAAAGTTTGTAGACCTTCTAAAACTATAAGTAGCGAGTCTCCAAGAACATGGTCTCAAATGTCTTCAAGTGAAAAATCAAAAGTAATTAGCGCTAAAAAGAAAGCCGGTATGGGTAACCGACGATCTTCTAGCAGTAACGTATCTTAACCTTCGCAACTAGAACACTCTAATATATTCCTACTAAATGCTTGTGCTGAACTTTGGCTAAATTGATAGTATAAAGTTTTAACTCCTTCTTCCCAAGCGTATAAATACAGTTTATTAATATCTTTAGCTGAAACACTAGGATCAATCATAAGATTTAAACTTTGTGATTGATCTATGTATTTCTGTCGCTGAGCGGCTTGTAGCACTATTTCTTTAGGTGATATTTCAACAAAAGATTTAAATACTTCTTTATTAGGAAAATCTAAATGCTGTACTGAGCCATCTTTTTTAAGTATACTATCCCAGGTTTTTTTATTGTCTAAACCATTTTTACTTAACTCAGCTTTTAAAAACGGGTTTTGATACACAGTTTTTGTTTTAGCCAAGTCTTTAATAAAGTAATTAGATTTAATAGGTTCAATACCCATACTGACAGCACCATGTATAAAGGAGCTAGATTTTGTTGGTGCAACTGCCATAAGAGTTGTGTTAGCAAATCCGTCGCGTAAAGACTTATATCCTTTATATTCAGAAAGCCATTTAGACGCGTTCTCTGATCTCTCTTTGATTGTCTTGAATATTTCATTGTTTAACGATTTTGTGTGCAAAGAGTCGAACTCTATCAGCTTAGACTGGAGCAATGAATGGTAACCTAAAACTCCTAAACCAATAGCTCTATGTTGTGATGCAAATCTATGAGCTCTAGCCAGACCAGGTAGTGTTGCAGACTTTACTATAAACTCATCCATAACAGCATTTAGAAAGTGTGTATAGCACTCGATAGCGTCTGTGGTTTTTATCTCGTCCCAGTGTAAAAGATTTATTGAACCTAAGCAGCAAACAAAAGAGTTATAACTATCAGTTGGTAGCTGTATTTCAGAGCATAGGTTTGATGCTGTAATATTTAAACCTAACTCTTTATATGGTGAGTTATTATTTGATGTATCTTTAAACATTATATAAGGAAAACCAAACTCGGATCTTTGTTGTATTATTTTTGCCCATACTTTACGCTTTGATTTGTCGCCAGCTATCATGCTTGACATCCAATCATCTGTTATAGTAACTCCGTATTGCAAATTTTGTATAGGGTTACCTTCTGTACCTATATCTAAAAACTCAAGTATGTCGTCGTGCTCAACAGGTAGATACACAGCGCAAGCACCTCGTCTAGCCTCTGATTGCTTACACACATCAACAGTAGTATCATACATGCGAGCATAATGAACTGGGCCATCAGCTTTACCGCCAGTCGATATTGTTGCGCCTCTTGGTCTTATATTTCCTAAATATGCTGACGTTCCTCCTCCGTACTTAGACATCATACCGATCTCTCTAGACGCATTGAGAATTGAATCTAAATTATCGTCAACGTTAGAACCGTAACAACTTATAGGTAAACCTTTTTGTTTTCCAAAATTAATCCATACTGGTGTAGATAAAGAATAATAACCTTTAGCCATATAGTCTTCAAACTTCTGAGCAAACCCATCCATTTTTAAGATCTTTTCAGCTGTATTAGCTATATCTTTAATTCTCTGTTCTGGTGATTCTGTTATATATCCTCTTGATAAAAACAGGCGTGACTCTTCGTTGAGCCAATAGTATTTTTTATATTCCATTAAAATAAATCGTCTTCTGTTATACTTTTGCTTTTCTTATTGTAATCAACTGATTTTTTATAGAAGAAATCACCTTCTTTTGTTGCTGTAATTTCAACATCGAACCATCTGGTACTATCCAAGATTTTCTCGTTGATTTCGAATACAGAGCCATATCCTATTTTGTTAAGTGAATTATTAAATCTATTTTTTATAAACTCTTGTATAGTTTTTTTATTTAAAAACTCTAACTCACCCTCTTCAAAAATCCAGTCTAAGACTTTGCACTCTGCAGCGTAAGCTTTTCTACAAGCAGACATTATAAGTTTTTCAAACTCTTTATCAAACCACTCAGGATTTTCTTTTTTAATAATATTTATTATTTCTGCACCAAAGTTGCCATGTATATCTTCTTCTTTAGATGTAGCTTCCACTACATTAGATATACCTTTGAAAAGGTTTTTGTTTTTATTAAAAGACATCATTATAAGAAACTGACTAAATAAAGATACATGCTCGATAAATAAAGAAAATAGTAACACTGATTTAGTATACATTTTATTATCTCTTGATCTTGTACCATCTAAGTATTTAGTTAAATACTTTATTCTTGCTTCTATTGCAGGAACTTGAACTACAGTTTCAAACTCTTTTTCTAATCCAAGTATTCTTAATAGTCTTGCGTAAGCATCTTTATGTCTAACTTCTGACTCAGCAAAAGTCATACCAACATCACCAACTTCAGTTATTGGCATACGCTTATACATATCAGCCCAAAAAGTTTTAACGTTAACTTCTATTTGAGCTATTGATAACATAGTCTTTTTTATTATACTACGTTCGTTCTTAGATATATTAACTTTAAAGTCTTGTATGTCATCAGTAAAATTAAACTCAGTATCAATCCAATATGAGTGTCTTATAGCGTCTTTATAGTCTAACAACTGTGGATATTTGTATGGTAGTATGTTAACTCTTTTATTAAATATATTATTCTTCATCTGATCCGTTGTAAATAATTAAAGCAATATCTACAAACCCTATGTATACAACGTGAGTGTCAAAGCTTTCACTTTGATAACTTCTAACTCCAAGTAAAAAACCTGGAAATGTTCCAAGTTCTAATGACCAATTTCTTTTCATTGTTTTCTTTTGTTTAATATTATTTCTACAACTTTATCACACTCTTTTTGATTTTGAGGTTTGTATAAAGTCACATGTTTCATTTTATGATTTACGTATTTTTTAAACATTTTCCATCGCATCGGAAAACTTTCGTTTGCTCTACCTTTTGTTTCTATCACAAAGTCGTAACTTATAAAATCAGGAGTATACTTTATAGGTTGTATTTTTTTATTACCTCTGTTTATTAAATCTCCTTTACCATTACTTTGTCTTTCATAACTTTCGTTTTTAAACTCAAAACCTTCTTGTAAGACAAATGTACAGCCTTCGTAATCAGAACTTATATTAGCTTCTTTCAAAGCTTTATACATGTACTTTTCTAGACCAGAGGCAAATTGTATTCCGTCGTAAACTACTTTTTTAGATCTTACAGGACCTTTTTTTTTATACTTTTTCCTCACTATTTATTTTTAAATTATCAGCTATATCAATAACTTCTTCTCTAGCAGATTGTATGTACAATATTGCATCCATTAATTCTTCTTGTACATCATTTAAGTACCCAGCTAAGTCTTTTAGTCCTTCAACACGTTCATCATGTAATGACCTACCATACTTAGCAAAACCTTCATCTGATCTTTCAACAAATTTTGTTACCACTCTTTCCACTACTGGATCTCTAAACTCTATTTCTTTAACACTCATTTTGGTTGTTTTATAACTGGTTTATATCTAGGCTCAACAAAGCCTGTTACTAGGAAATACGGGTCCCAGTCGTTCTTATAAGTAACGCTTGGTCTGTTACGTATTTTCTTCATGTTTTCTACTGTAACGTATTTATGCTCTGCAAGCTCAAAGCCACTAACTATTCTTAACAAATGTTCCATTTATCATTTTTCCTTCACGGTTTTTAATTTCATTGTAAGCTGATTGTATACACTCTTCTATTTCTAAACCTTCTAAATGAGCTAAGTTTGTTAGCACCACAACCATATCACCTATAGCATCTATTACTTCAGGTTTATTTTTATCAAGTAAAGCTTTAGCAAGCTCACCACTTTCTTCCATAAGTTTAACATACTGAGTATGTGGATTACCATCTCTATATATACCTCTAACCATAGCCCAGCTTCTTATATTGTCATATATATTTTTACTAGGAGTTTCTATTTTGCTATTATTTAAGTACGTGTTTTCAAACTCTCTAAAAGCTTTATTATATATGTAGCATCTTTCTTTATCAAACTGAGATGTTATAGCGTTTTTCATTATCCAATTTATAACATCAATATTCAATACTATATCTCCTTGTTTAGTTTTAATAACTGTGTCTATTTCATCCATGAGTCTGCCTTTAAGTTTATTTAAAGGACAATTGAATGTGGTTGTCTGGTCTGTTGTGTTTACTTTCATAGGTTTTTGTTTTGAGCAGTTTAAATTTTCATATAATACTTGATCTACTTTATAGCCATAGGCTATTTGTAGTTCTTTTTCCATTATTGAGGCAACACTTATATCTTCTGTTGAGTATACAATATAATATTCTCCATGTTTATAACCTTGTTGTTCTTCAATTCTTTTTTTAGGATTTTTAGTTACTCCTACTTTTTTGTTTGGTATATGATATACGTGATACATACTTTAAATTTTATTGTTATATAAATGCATATTATGAGCATGGTGGTAATACCAACCAAGCTCTCTATCTAATGCGTAAGCAACCATCTCTTGTAGACTTGCAAATTGGTATTGATCGTTACAGAAACCGTACCAGAGATCATTAGAACGCATATAAACAGACATACAAAGCTTTTCATCTATTATACTAAACTGAACAGCGTATGTGCAAGGTGTATCTGTTTTGTATGCAGGTATTTCCTTAGCATCGTATATACTTATTGCTGCTTGTCTAGTATCAGGTGTTCTTCTTAGCATTTCAATAATGTGATGAAGTTGATTACCTCGACGCCATTGCCAACCGTAATTAGAATTAACTTCACCACTTTCGTCTGCCATACGTTTCCATATCTCAGGCACTTTACCGTATATCTCACCTAGCTTAGCTATATTAGAGTCACCTGATTTGTACCACAGCCATTCAGCTTTAGCGTAATCAAGGCTCCACTTACGTTCCGCATTTGTTATATGCTTATCGCTAGGATTTTCTAGGTAGAAACCTACGTTAAACAAAGCTTTAGTATCGCCAAACGGTTGACCATTTAGTATGATCTCGTTATGCAAATACTCATAAGCTTCATTTGCATTTTTAAACTTTGTTTTCATGTTTATCATAATAGTATTTATAGTATTCGAACATTTTAGCTAGTGCTTCCACACCATTATAATCAACTGGATCTTTAGAGACTTTATCATTAATAGTTATCTCTATATTCCATTTATCTGAAATACTCCAATTAGGTACTACGCACATGCTTATACCATTTTTCATAGCCCATGACCAATGTTTTATATTATCTTTAGTCTGAGCTAAAAACGGAGCTTTTCGTGATGGTGCTTTATGCTTTTTTTTATACATTACTCCCAAGGCATAGCTGCACCTTCAGCTATATCAGAAGCTATAGGTATATAACAACCAGATCTTGGTTCCCAAGTAAAGTTTGATTCAGCACCGTTTTCACCAAGATTTTGGAACTTAACTTTTAACACTTTAGCTTTAACTGTTTTAGCATCATAATCTCTATGTATAAGTAAACCATGATAACTTGCATCGTACCATTCACCACCGCCTTTAATGTTATACATAGTTGGCTCTTCAATTTTACCATCTTTGTCTTTGTACATTTTAGTAGGGTGAGCTACTACTATAACTAGTACATCGTACTTTTTAGCAAATACCTCTATCTTAGTTAGATATTCCATAGTATATCTATTAACATCTTCTGTTTTGCAGTTAATGTCTCTAACTTTATTATATGGATCAATAACTAAGCATTTAATACCTTTACGTTTTACTAGCTCACCTCCTTTACTTAGAACATCATCAAGAGTGTATCTATCCATATCAATGAAAAAGTAATTATCATTAACATGCTCTGTGACTTGATTCCATTTATCAGTACCTACGTCAGATTTTGTAGGCATATCTTGCCAAGTTTTACGCATCAACTTGTGAGCGTGTAAATAGTTTGGTTTATTCTCAGGAGAAGCATAAGCTGTCTTCCAACCATAATTTTTATTATAACCTACACACATTTGATCTACAAAGTCAGATTTACCAGACGATGGTATACCTGTGACAGTTATAAACTGTGAAGTATAAGTAGAAAATATTTTATCAAAGTTATCTAAACCTATTTGGAAACCAGGTTTAAAACCGTTATGTACAAAGTCTAACAAATCGTGCTCAACATCTTTCAATGTTGAAACACCTTCTAAAGGTACTTGAGATGCAGTAGCAATAACTTCTTTGAGTTTTTCCTTACCGTGCTCTACTAAGTAATCGTTTGCGTCTTTATTACCATTAAAATCTACTAAATAACAAACTTCTGCACCTAACCTTCGTATAAATTCTTGTTTAAGAGCTTGACCAGGTTCATCAGCATCAACAGCTAATATAATTTTAGTCTTATCTTCTAAATAATCAATACAGTTATCTAAGTAATCTAAATTATTACTATTAAGTGTTGCACCATTAGGTACAGATATTACATTTTTAATTCCTGCTTCATGAAATGCTAATACATCCATTTCTCCTTCAACAATAACGCAGTAATCATAACCTACAATACTGTTTATATTATAGAATATTTTTTCAGCTCCTTTATATAGCTTAAAATTTTTACGACCGTCTCTATATTTTACATTGATTAATTGATCACCCATAAAATAATTAAACTGTATCGTATTCTCGGTTTTACCTGTCTGAGGCATAAACTCTTGGCCTTCACTAACTTGTAAGTCTGTAAGAGTTTTACTTGATATACCTCTTGTTGCAAACCATTCTTCAACCTTAGTCTGTATCTTAATAGAAGCTACACTCTTAGGTCTAGTATAAACCTTTTCTGATGCCCCTTTACGTTGATAAGTATGTAGTTGAAAACTAGTATTACAATTATGACAGGTACCAAGACCACGTTCCCAATCATAAGAAGCGCATTTAGCTTTCTTATTTTTTGGTTGCCTATCAGCAGAGCACAAAGGACAAATCCCTTGTGTCTTACCTGCTTCAAGACTGTATTGATTGAACTTGTCAATCAAAAATCCATTGATCTCTCTGTCTTCAATACTCATGTTAGAACGGTAAATCGTTTTCTACATTGTTTGATTGAGGCTTAGCTGCTGGCGGCATGTTGTCACGCGGTGCCGCATCTACATTTGTACCGTTAGTCCATACTATTTTCACATTACCTAGATAAGTTTTTTGTGCTTTTGCATCTCGCTCATCTTTAGTTTGATCAACAATAATTGGACCTTGGTTACCGAATTGATCGGGTTCGTCGTTTAAAGTAATAACAATAGGTAAATACTTACCTTTTTTCCCTGTTATAACTTTTTCTTTTGGTATCTCGCTGAGATTAATTGAGGCTTTTATAATACTTGCCATAGTGATAAAATATAATTGATTAATAAAAAAATAAATACATAGTTATTATCTAAAGGTGATCGTATTGAGTTTGTGTTACAATGTCTCAGTCTTTAAATATTGTTTTGGGTCAAAGTTTTCATTATTAAAGAACAAATCATATTGTTCGCTAGCTTCTTTAACCTTTTTTTCACCTCTTTCATAAAATTGAGGAGAACAATCAAATAAACCTATTTGATGTGTAGTTTTGTCTATGACTACAAATAGCATCTCATATCCAAATAACTTGCTATAAATGTAAGCCTGACTATCGTAGTTGTACTTCTGTGCACTCCATCTAAATCTTTCAATATCTGATGTTGTTTTAAGATCTACAACTAATTTTTCTTCGTGATTTATTATATCTGCTTTACCTTTCCATTTATTTCCAAACAACTCTACAATATTAGGCTCTTCAAATATATTACCCTTAGTATGAATTAAAGATCTGCAAACATCATTTTCTAAAACAGTATCAATTAAAAGCTGAGCATTGTCAGCTTCAGTTTGAAGTAAGCACATTTCACCACCAGAAAGTTCTTTATAAACTTTAGTGTTTCTATTTTTTGCTTCAACTATTTTAAAAGACTTTAGCTTTTCAGGTTCTAGTATTGCGGTATGAAAATAACCGCCAACTAAAAAGGCTGGGATCTTTTTCTGAGGAGAATATAACGATAACGGATTAGTTAAAAGCGTTGATATATTAGAGTTACTTAAATACTGTTGCCCAAACTCACCGTAGTAATCCTCGTCCTTTCTTAGTCGGTCGATTATTTTTTTATCCATTTTATTTAAGTTTTATAATTGCTCTTAGCACCTTGCGTTGAGCTGCTGAAACTTCATATTTGGTTTCAATTGCACTTAAATCACCACCACTAGATATATAATCAGTAGCCTTCTGCATTTGATCTTTTGTCATCTTTGTTTTAGCCGCAGCAACTTTACTTGCTTTACCATGAGTATTTGATGCATCAGCATCCTCTGTATCGTCGATCAAAAACAAGTTACCTAAAGCGTATTTTTTACCGTAAGTAGATGCAGCGCCAAACTGCTGTGAAGTTTGCATGCCTTTTTGATTAAGATCAACACCAACTATAGCTGAAGCGTGTATAGCACTTGTGCCATCACTTATTGTAGCTGTAGTCTTCACCATTGGAACAGGATCAATACCTATAATTTCTTCTGTAGTTGTTACATACACTTTATGTAATAATAGAAAAGGCTTTATACCTTCTAGTATGTCTTCTGCTTTACGGAAGTAATACTTACCGAAAGAGTTGTATGAAGACTTTTTCGCTTTTAACTTGGTCTGTATATCAGCCAACTTAGTAGTTAGTTCTGTCATTGGTTTATGGTTTTAATTAATAATTACTTTTATAAATATTCTGATAGTTTAGAATAATCTATTACGTTTTTTAATTTTTCAATAGCTTGTTTTTTTAGTTGTGAAACTCTAACATAAGAAGAACTGCCTTTTATACCTAGCATCTCTGCTATTTGTTTTGCAGATTTTTTCTTGCAACCTAAACCAAAACTATATCTTATTATATGAAACTCTTTATCTGTTAAATACTTTAACATTATTTTTAACATCTTTACATGTAGCACTTCTACTTTCAAAGGATCTTCTGATATGTCTTCAACCTGTATGTACATGTTATCACCTATTTTTTCATCAATACTTACAAACATTGAATTATAAAACATTGCCTGTTTGTTCTTATCTTGTTCAAAACCTTTACGTATTTCGTTAAGCTTATGCTCTGGTATACGCATTGGAGATCGATTAATATCTGTACCTCTTCTTATAGCACCTCTTATTCGCTTAGATAAAAATGACTTAATAGTTTTTTCAGGATCATCAGAATTATTTATTGTTTTCCATACTATTTTATCTACAGCTTTTATAAGACCTATATTACCTATACTTATTAGATCATCAATATTTATTACACCAGATGCAGCATCAGAAGTAGAAAATTTTCTAGCAATATTTTGAACTAATGGTAAAAACTTTACAATTAACTGATCACGCGTATATTCATCCCAATTTTTATTATCGGGTTGATTTACTATTATATCATTTTTATAACGACGATAGTTTTTATTGTTGCGAGCTTTCATTAGTTTTTATTGTTGCGAGCTTTCATTTACATTACAAATATAAACTTTTTTTCAAAATCACAGCTGTTGGTTTAATAATTCTTTCTCTTTTTTCAATTCATGACACATGCGTCTATGTATAGTTCTGCTTGTCACGCTTAACAGATCAGACATGCGCTGTATCGTTATCTTTTTATTATCGTGATGTAACTGTATCATTATATCGTATATGTCATCAGAGCTGATCTTTTTAGATCTACCTATTAACTTACCTACTATACTTAGTTTTTGTTCTTTATTTAATTTTGTTTGCCATTTAAATATTACTTTACGTGATTTATTTACTGGCGGTTTATCTAAATCGCACATGTATACATCGTAACAAATATTATTCAAAGTGTTTTTAGGTATTTTAAAACTAACAAAACCATTTTCTATAGTAGCAATGTCTTTTGCTACTTGTCTAAAAATTTCTTCTGTTAACTGTGGATTTAAATACCATATAACAAGTAAGTGCCATTTCAACGATTTATATGAAGTTATTTTAGCTTTTGATTGAAATAAAGCATAACACTCATATGTACCATTCTCATAATACATGTAGTCATGTGTTTCAAAGTCTGGTTTATCATTTATGGGATCTCGCCTGTATATTATACGCTTTGAATTTAGCGGATCTAATCTTCTTTCATACTGTGACATTAGCCTGTTATTATTTATATTAACTAGCTGTTGTCACAGTTTTAGACTCAGTATGTAATGTTGCAAGAATAATTCTTTTATCTGATACACTACTGAATTTAATTTTATTAAATTCTTTAATACGTTTCTTTAGGCCTGGTTTCATATATGGTTTCTTTTTTAAGGTTTGCTATTTTTGATTTATCAGCTATATAATAATTCCAATAAGCTTGTATACTACATTCATCTTTATACTCATTAGGCATACATTGTGGTGGTTGCGTATGGGTTGATGGTTTAGGTATGGGTATACCAGGTGGTAATCTAAATAATGGATCAAAACATTTTTTAATAGTTAAATGCTCTTTACCTCCGTATCTAACATAATACTCTTTACCTAATTGTACCATATGTCTATACAACCACATATAGTTGTAAGCATTTTTACGTACCCATATAGTAGAAGGATGATTGTAATGTGCTTTTTTATAAGGTACTTTATCTCCATTACCGTAATGATGATGTGCAGTACATAACATTTGAGCAGATTCTAATATCATTTTAACTATATGCTTATTGTATTGATATATAGCTGCTAATTCTGGGTCTTTATGTAAATAAAATATATTCATACTGGTATTATCTATTGGTGTTCGTATTTAATTTGTGTAACTAATGTTTATTTAGTAATTCTAACACGTCAAACAAAGCTTCATGTCTGTGGTTTTCTTCAAGTATAACTTTGTATACATGTTTTGAAGATGTTATTTTAGATACTTCGTGTATTGCTGAGTAATTTTTATCTTTTAAATCTATTTGCTGCCTGTCTCCACAGAATATCATTATAGAGTTCTTACCTAGACGGCTAAGAGCCATCATAAACTGTGATCTAGTTAGGTTTTGAAACTCGTCTACAATAACTACAGACTGATCAAACGTGCGTCCTCTAAAATGAGCTAATGAAACTAATTCAATATCTTCATTTTTAGTCATAGTTTCCAACTTATCAGGTTTGTTATATACTTTACGCATATTAGACATAATAGGTACTAACCAAGGTTCCATTTTTTCTTTTTCAGAACCAGGTAAAAACCCATTGTCTTCAGTAGAAACTGTTGGTCTAGTTATTATTATTTTATTATACTGCCTTTTAAAAAACATGTCAAGAGCAACTTGGACTGCCAGTAGTGTTTTACCACTACCAGCATTACCAACTACAAAACTAAAAGGATGTTTTATTATACGTGATTTAGCAACTTTCTGCTCTTGTGATAAAGTAATTGAAAATTTAACGTTGTTTTTTGGTGGAGTTTTACTTTTATTATCTGTTTTACTCAAGATTATCTACAATTTTAGTTAAACGTTCTATGTGAGGAGAAATTAAATGACATTTCTCATATTCTTCTCTTTCTATATATAAATTATTAAGTGTCATAAGTCTAGCTAGCTCTCCTATTATATGATCTTCGTCATTATCAGCATACCAAATCATATCTTCACCTTCGTAAGGTTTAGTATGTTTTTTAGGATTCTGTACACCATATATTCTTTTTACTATTTGATCTGCAATTTTATTTGCTAATTCATCAAATTCTTCTTCGTTTATTTTATCCATTTTATGTAATATTATACTTTTCTATAAGATCACTTGGGATGCCAACAAATATACAATCATAAGCTGGCTCACCTCCATCGGGTTGAGGATGACCACAAGTAGGGCAACAAGAATCAATCTGCTCCCATATACTTATAGCGGTCTCTTTATCAGGATGTTGCCATATATAGTATATAAAGTCAAGATTTCCTCTACGCATATCTAAACGATCTATTTCAAAATTATTAATAGCTATACCGTTTTCAATAGAGTCAGCTATATCCATACCTAAACTAGATGGATTACCATCATAATGTCTGTAAAACTGTGCGTGTATAGCACTTTGCTTAGGGTGTTTTGAGAAAGATTGACCTTTTTCTCTAGTTACGAATCTAATTTGTGCTGAAGTACTCATAATATTTATCTTGCATTAAGTTTATTAATTCTCTACCGTCTCTAGTATGAAAGCCATAACTATGTGACATACCATCAGAAGTTGGTCTATTAGCTAATAACAACTCCATTAGCTCTCGAGTCGCTATTTCTGTATGATTAGATACATATGTAATAGCTTTAGCCATAGCACTCAAGTTATGACGTGGTTCCATGTTTAACTCTTCAACTATGTAGTCTTTTACTTCTTGCGCTTTCATCCTAATAAATCTATTTTATTTAATAACTCTTTAGCTTTTCTCTCAACCATATGATCTAACAGGTTGTGCTCCATATTTCTTCTAATTAACTGAGCTAATGCGTCCCAGTCGTAGTGACAGAATGGATCATCTGGCTCAGGATCGCTAGTATATTTTTTATGTGGTTTTACACGTTTACTATACCAGTGCAGACCACTTCGGTTAATACCGGTATGTGTGTTACTAAAACCTTTGAGCTCGTCTACAACGTCCATAACACATTTAGCTATTTGCTGTTCTGCTTTGTATTTTAATTGCTTTTCAATTTCGTTTGTTGTCATAATTTTAGTCTGTTTGGAGTGCTAACTCGATTAGTTCTGCAATAGTCATTTCTTCTATCTGTTCTCTTGTGTAATGATCTTTGTTTTTTTGATAAGCATCTTCCCAAGGATCAATTTTTACTGAATTACTCATAGTTTTTTTTTAGTCTAATAATACATAATAAGCTTCAACATTGTTATTTTGAAACCATCTAATACATTTTTGAAATTCTGATATTATTTTTTTACTATGAGGTTTACCTGACCACATAATAGTATTTAAGCCCATAGTATAATCGTAAATACTTAGTTCTAAGGGGTTTAGATCATAAGAAGCACCACTTATTTGGTTTTCCACTGTCTCTCCATATTTATATATACGGCCTTTGAACCACTTAGGAACTGTTTGCTCTTTATTTTTAGTCATTTTTACGAGGTTTAAAGAATTTATCGCCGTGTAATAAATCATACACAGATACTTCTAGTACACTATTGTGTGTGAAAGAAACAACATGTCTTACTGTTTCTACAGATAGATCTGACCAGAACTTATTTTCTTGCATTTTAACTTTAACATTACTAACTAGATACGAATATTTATCTTTTTCTAGTAGTATTTGTTTCTTGTAGGCTGGTTTTAGCCTTTGCCATAGGTTTTGCATGGTTTTGTTTTTTTAAATTCGTAATTATTATCTGTTAGTAGTCGTATTCAGTTTGTGT
>Ga0209535_1000862_pt1 | contig 21152 bp, 25 predicted proteins | sample LinPmetageLP28_FD_184041 | JGI IMG/M metagenome (GOLD analysis project Ga0209535, IMG submission 184041) | Marine viral communities from the Pacific Ocean - LP-28 (SPAdes) (version 2) | ecosystem: Environmental > Aquatic > Marine > Oceanic | place: Pacific Ocean | collected 2009-08-22
CATCTAATTCCATCAAATTCCTTATTAACAATATCATAAGTATAATTTTTTTTATCTCCATATCTTAAAAAAAAACCGCAGTCTTTATATAAAATATCAAAAATGCTCCTTAATGAATTAGTATCATAAATAATATTATCATTCATATTATCTATTTCATCTTGTATTTTTTTTTTCCAGTATTTCATAGGCAATCCTTCATCTATAGACTGCATCGTAGGGGCTAATTTTAAATATATATTAACAGCTATATTAACTTTATCAATCCTTCTTAATTCTTTATAATTCATTTATATTTAACATATATTTTAATTCTTTTAAGTAGTTATTTATACAAATTAATAATTATATTTATATTGATTTTTATAAAAAAATTCTAATAGCTCTTGCTTCATAGAACTATGTTCTTTATGATAAGGTCTTTTAGGTATATCTAATATATTTCTCATATCATACCATGTGTTGTTTATTTCACCATTAGGTAATCTATCATGATAAATTAATCTATTACCACCACCTATTCTTTGAATGTGGTATGTTTCCATTTGTTTAGTAAATTCACACCATGCAATTCCCTTAACCATTTTCCTATACTACTACTACTAATTATGTTTTTAAGTAGTTTTTTATACAAATTAATAATTAATTTAATATATTTATTTTTTATATATCTATAATATATAAATGTTTTATTGTAAGTTATGTGAAAAAAATAGCGTTTTTTCTTCTAATTTTTGTGAAGAAACATGCAGACCTATAAAAAATATTATGAATATATACGGCAATAAAGAAGTGCTTGAAATTTTAAAATCAATATGCATTAATGATGATACAAAAAGAAAACAACTTATACAAGAAATAAAACATACAGATGATAGTTATGATAAAAAATCAATAGAATTAAGAAGCGGTAAGAAATGTTAAAGATTTTAAAAATCTTTAAAGCAAAAAACTTTTTAGAAAAGTTTAAACAAAACAATTTTTTTGACTTTACTTTTTTCTAAAAAGTATAAAGTTTATTTAAATACTAATTTCTTTCGATCTGTTAATGTTTTTTCGGCTGTTCTTTTTTTAAGAAAATTAAAATATTTAGTAGCTAATTTAGTTCTGTCGCTATTAGGATTTAAGATTCTATTTCTTACCATTAATATCATAGCAACTTGACTTATCCTCTTATGTTCTCTTAATCCACTTTTGTATAATTTTTCTAATTTTTTTATTGTATTTTTAACATCACTTAAACTTTTATATTTAATAGGTATTGTATCATTAGGATTTTTATCTATAAAAACATCAAAAGATTTTTTAGGATTAGAAGGATTAAAAAAGAATTGTTTTTTATTACTCATTTATATATTAATTTACTATTTTAAATTTAATTTTCTTTTTAGGTTTCTTTTTAGGAGCTTCTTTCTTTTTAGGATCAACCCCACCATAATCTAAAAGATAAGATGCATTATTAAATCTTGTTTTTGCTTTATTATATATTCTCGTTATTTTATTTCTTTCACTAATAAATGTTTTAACTAAACCCTTATAAAAATCACTTTCATTTTTAATATTTTGACTAACTAATTTATTACCTAATTTTTCTGTTTTTTCTAATAGTTTTTTTAATTTAATTTTGTTCTTTTCATAATCTTCAAGTTTAATTTTTCCACCGAACTTTGTTTTCCCCATTTTAAAATCTTTTAAAAATTGTTTCCAGTTTTTATTTTCAAATTCAAAACTTAATATATCTTGTTGTATATCTAATTCTTCTTTCTTTTTAGGTTCTTCTTTCTTTTTAGCTGGTGCTTCTTTCTTTTTAACTGGTGCTTCTTTTTCTTTTATCTTTAATTTAAATTTCTTTTTTTCAACAAATATTTTTTTATAATCTTTATCATCAACATCTATACTATCATTTTTAGGTGTATAATAAGTATTTCCAGTTTGTTTATCAGTAGTATTTTTAAAAAGATCTTTCATTTTTTTTAATGCTTCTGCTTTTTTCATTTTAGAAACACCACTAATAACAAACTCTTTCCTTGCATCTTTATTATATTGAACTAAATGTTTTTTAATTATATTAACAGATAATTTTTCCATGATATATATATATATTATAAAATTAATTCTTCTAATCGTTGTTTTGCTTTTTCAAACATTTCTTTATCTTTTTCTACGCCTATAAATTTTCTATTTGTATTTTTACATGCTACACCAGTAGTAGCACTACCCATACAAAAGTCCATAACTACATCATCTTCATTAGAATAAGTTTTTATTAACCACTCTAATAAATCTACTGGCTTTTGTGTTCTATGTATTGTTTTAGTAGCGTTTTTATATTCTAATATAGTATTTTCCATTTGTTCAATAGTATTTTGCATTTCTAATAAAGTATTATCCATTTCTATTATAGAAGTAGGGTGTCTATCTCCTTTATTTTCATATTCTTTACTTATTACTTCGTGCCCTCTTGATAAAGACCCATTAACATTTTTAGATTTTCCTTCTTTTACTTTGTATGGTTCTCCTTGTATTTTCTGTGGATTATAAGTTCCATATTTACCATTTTTTGAATAGGTGATATTATTATTAGAAAATATATAAATGTTTTCGTGCTGTCTTAAAGGCATTTTATTTGCTGATAAAAACCCTACCTTTCTACTCTTCTTCCATATTAAATCATACCTAAACCATTTAGGGTTAGATTCTATTAAAGCCCAGCCGAATTTTGTATTACAAAAATGAACTATTGTAGCATTAGGTTTCATTATTCTTTTAATATGTTTCCACATTTCTTTTAAGTCTATAGGGGTATCCCACTTACATGCGGTGCAGTTTCCAAATTTTTTATTCGCATAAGGCAGATCTAAAACAAATAAATCAATAGAATTATTTTCTATTTTATCAAATATATTAAAACAATCATCATTATATAAATCCATTGTTATATATATTATAAAATTAATTCTTCTAATGAATGTATTGATAGAATATCGAAATCAATATCATTTCTAAATAAAATTTTGCTCACATCATTAAATAAATAATTTATTAAATGTCTTAATATACATGGTAGATCATCATATTCATCAATAATATTTTTTATAATTCTAATAACACCATACAAAGAAGTTAAAACTTTTATTATATTTTCTTTATCTCTATTTAATTGATTTTCTTTTTCTTCAAGTTTTTCATATTTTATCTTGAGTTCGTTGCATAATTCTAAATATTCTTGTTCTAACATATAATTTATTATATATTATTAATATAAATGGATTTATTAGAAAAGCATAAAAAAGAGCCATCTAAATTAGATGTTCCTATTATTTCTAAAGATGAAGAAACAATAGAAATCGAAAAAGCAGAAGAAGAAGCACCTAAAAAAAGAAAAGAAAGGAAACCAGCTTTAAGAGAATTATTCTATTTACCTTCTTGAATTGAAGGTGATTGTGTATGTGATAAGAAAATCGTATTATCTTCACCTATATTTTGAGATACTGGTGTTCCGTCGGGATTTAAAATTCTTACCTTAAATGTTTTAATTATCATATCTTCCCCTTTGTTTGTCCATGATAAAGATGTTTCTATACCTCCCATTGTATAAGAAGGGGTGTTATAATATCTACTAACAATTGCACCTATTTTTTTTGTTCCATTTATTTTATTATCGCTATAAACATAATCATTATTACTTATAGCATTTATTTCTATTAGAAAATAACCAGTGTCTGCTATACCTTCTACAAATGTTTCCGCAGAATATATAGGTATTGTGGTAGAGCTTTGTGCATCAAATAATTTCATAGTTGATCCACTTGCACTATAGGTAGGCACTTGAAAATTAAGACCTTCGCTACTTGTTTTATCGACTATAGAATCTAAACCACAAAAACCACCAGTAATATTAACACCTTCTAAAAAGTTAATAGAAGGCATGTAGGGATTTTGAATAGGTGTAGCTCCTCCGACTGCGTGACGTCCATCGCCATTAGATAAAGGATATCCACTTACTTTAGTGAAGGTTTTAACACCTAAAATAGATCTATCAAACTTTAATGTATCAAACCAAAATGAAGCTGGTTCTAAATCCATAAAAATGATACCTCCCATTTTATTACTTATAAAACCATCAGTTCCACTTCCTCTACCATAGAAAGAATTAACTGGCTGACCACTACTATTAGTATGAGGTGAATATGTTGCGGACCATTTAAATCGAGCTGTTCCATCACTATCACTACTACCATCATCAAATTCTAAAGCAATTTGAGATGCACCTACGAAAAGATTTGTAGCATTTATTTTTGATACATTAAAAGGCACTTCACTGCCGAAAACTTGTTCATTACCATTTGCGTTCAAAGTGCCTTGAGGATTAACAGCTAAACGATTACTACAATAAAACACCGCTTCTTGATTAGTAGGGTAAAATTCTTCTTTAAATGTATTTATATTAGTTGTAGTAGTAAGTATAAAACCATTTGACTTAACATCAGTGTTAAAATCTCCGCTTGTCGATAATTGAGATAATTGATCAGTAATCATTCTCGCTATTTGATTTGTTGTATAACCATCTTCAGCACTTTTAGGAATTTTTATTTTTTTTGTGAATACAATAGGTTCAAATCTACCTTCTGTTATTTGTTCTTGTTCAATACTACCTATAGACCTATCAAAATCTATATTTGCATCAGCATATTCATCTAATAATGATTTACTACCACTGGGAATAGGATTAAAACCTTTAGCTGTTTGAAAAATTATATTAACATCATTTTCGTCGCCTATATTACGCCATTGATTTTTTAAATGTCTTTTATGTTTGCTTACCCATACTTGTCTGACTCCAGCACTATCAAAATATTCAAATTTAAAAGTAGGATCACCTATAAACATAAAACGTCCAGCCTTACCTCCCATAAACCACTTTATTGATTTTAATAAAGACATAGTCCCAGCACCACTTTCATAGATAGTAGGAAAATAGTTAAGTCCGTCTGGCTGAACTTGTGGATTAGCTGTTGTATAATATTTTCTTAATGTCGAAGAATTTTTGCTTTCATTAAAATTATGATAATAAGGAATAAATGATAAACTTGCATCTATATCCTCTTCTATTTTTATTCTATTATTTGTTGCTGTATCTATAAAAACTTTAGATATACCTATAGTTTCTTGATTTTTTATTGTTATAGGATTACTTAATTGAACCTCAAACTGACCATTATTAAGACCATCACTCGTTGATGACTGGTCTAACTCTCTTAATTCTATAGTAGAAATAGACATATATAATTAGAAAACATAATATTTTACAAATAATTAACTGAATAATTTTCACCTTGAACTCTTAGACTCTTCATTACTTCAGCATAACAATGATAAGTAATCTCCTTACCAGTTTTATTATCAGCATCAGTAGGGGGGCTTCTCTCCATATTTACTTGTAGATCATTTAATCTATCAACAGCCACCATGACTCCTAAATAATCTAATTGTCCATTATCTTTATTAGCATCGTATACAAGTCCATTGCCTAATTTACTTTGATTACCTTGAGGATACAAAAAATAATTACCCCATGTGTCTTTAGTTCTTGCAACTCTTTTAGCACGAGAATCGACACCATCATCAACGAAAACGTTTCTACCATTAACAGCTAAATTAAATTTTTCACCTTCTAAAGCTACAGAGCCACTAACACCATAACCATTATCAACATTAGCTGTTTTATCAACAACATCGATTTTTGATCTTGTTTTTGCGAATAACATTCTATTAACTTGTTTTCCATTAAATCCATTGATTCTTGTGTTAAATGTTTGTCTTGTATTAGCAGTAGCAGAAGGCAGAATAAATTGATCGTGTTCGATTGTTCTCCACATGATACCTTGAGAGAGTTGAGATCTAACTAAATTTTGATCACTATCTCCTAAAAGTTCATCAACTACTAAAACTGGATTTATTGCACTTAAATCAATACTTTTAGTGCTATCAGCACAACTTTCTTCAGCATTGCTTTCTATTTCTACAACAAGTCTTAAATTTTTCATAACTGATGTGTCTAATCCTACTGATGAATTTAATAAAGGCAGATGTTCTTGTAGATTTAGCCATACTGGAACACTATCACTATTAGGACAATCTACATTTATTTTCTGTAATGATACATTATCATGAGCTGTATCACTTCCACTATTATAAGCAGTTCTTTTTGCTACTTGAGATCCATTATGTTTATCTCTAACACAACCTATAGCAGATGCACCTAAAGGATTTTTTAAATTAATAAAACCATTATAATGCTTACCTAAACGTTGATCGTCTAAAGTTGTAGCTCCATCATATAAATGAATATTTCTAACTAAACCTTTAGCTCCTAAAAGAGCATTAAATTTTGCTCCAGTTGTAGCTGTTAAATCGCAAAGTCGCATCATTGAAGATACAACCATCTCGGTAGGAAATCTATATTCAACTCTGTTATTACTTTTAAAAATGGGATCTAAAATATGTGTTCGCTTATCATTTCCATAATACGCCATAATGTTTATATAATTATAAAACAAAAAAAATCGTAGAAAAAACATTAAAAATAAATAAAAAATCAGAGGTTAAGAATTCCATGAAAGTATTGATAAAATACAAAAGGTAATGCCGAAGATAAACCACTTCTAATTGTTGTGTTAAATGTTGATTGTGATAAATCTACTGGTGCATCAAAGGATACACCGATTCCATAGCCGTCATTTGATTGTAATTTGCTTCCGCATACTTGATTATTACCGCTACTTCCTAAACTTCTTATATATTTATTTAATAAATCTCTTTCTCTTTCAATAGAATAACTAATAAATCTATTTGTATTATCATTAAAATTAAATTCAACTGAACTGACTTGAGGTGGTCTTTCACATGCTAAAGCATTTGCCGTAGCACTATTCTCATTAGTTTGCTGTAAGAAAGAACAACTCACACCACTAACGACTGACGGCACTTTTGCCTTAACTTCTGTATTACCACTTACGATTTGATGTTTTAAAGGATGTGTAGTTCTTAACATTAATGGCTCGTCTTTACCATCATCAACGACACTACAATAATACATTTTAAGATTACAAACTTCATAATTATAATTAGAATCGACACCAGCTCCGAAAAACACATTAGAATCTCTTTGCAATGTTATAGAAACTTTAATTGTTCCACTTTTTCTATAAGAAAGTGTAGATCCTCCGCTAACAACATCAGCATTATTAACAGCAATCATAGGTTTAAAACTAAAAGAAATATCACTAAAAACATCAGAGGATGCTCCAGTATTAACACCAGCAGTAGTATTTCTAAAACATTCACCACAAGCAATATCGTTTGCAATTTGATATGATGGTGCTAATAGAGATGCTACATCTTCAGCATTTAAATAATCTGTTGATGTCTTTGATGCTTGATTTTGCATCTTAACATATCTTGAATAATCACCACTAAAATTTTCGATCATTCCTACATTTATTAATTCCGTTGATATACTTTCTATTATGCTATGTATTCCAGCTTGATTATCATAGCCACCTAAATCAGTGTTAGCGACTCTTGTGGTTCCAGTGCTATAGAATCTTATATCTCCTTCTAATCTAAAAGTATTAAGTTGAGCTTTTCTACCTTCAAAATCTAAAAGAAAATCAATTGTATCAAATGCTTTATGACCTTGCCCAGCCGTTGATGATTTAACATTTTGAGCAGAAACAGAATGAAATACTTTATTTACCGACATTTTATATAATTATAAAACAAAAAAAATATAAAGAAAAACTATTAAAAAAAATATTTATATTACTCTTGCGACTTCTTTATATAATTGAAAGTCCTTAAGTTCAGTTTGACTACAATTTAATTGAACTAATTTAGGCATTGATGTAGTAGGTAATGGTGCTACTATCATTTTGCACTCACTCGCATTTGCTTGTTTAAGTTTATCAGCATTAGCTTCCCCATCTTTGCTTCTTACTTCTAAAAGATTTCCTACCATCATATCTCCATTTCTTAATCCCATTTGTAAGGCATCATAATGTAATCCACTTGAAACAGAAATATCTCTATTCGACAAATCAACACCATCAACTCTTAATCTATAACTGGTTAAACCATTATCAGCACTATTAAATTTTTGAGCAAACATGATATATAAATTAAATGCATTAGCTTCCATCGTATAATTCTTTGAGAATGATGCTCTATCATTTCCATTATCTTCCTCTGTAGTATAACTGGTATAGTCGATACTTCCTTTAGGTGGAGCTGGATTTGATGTTTGTTGCAAAACTAATTGTGGATTTGAATAACTTAATCCATAAGAAGTAGTAGCGAGTGCATTTTGTTTAATAGTTATACCAGTGTATTTTTGATTAGCTACGAATCCGCCTCCAGCATTATAATCAAATGGATTTTTGATAACTATAGCAAAAGTGCCGTTTGCTTGTCTTGTGATACTGGTTATTTGTCTTACTTGTCCTACAATAGCTGGTGGAGCATTAGGTTGCCCATTTGCTGGGGATTGAACAGCAGTATCTATTTCTATCATTTGCGATACATAATAAGGACACACTGGATCTTGATTTGCTGTATTTCCCCACACGATAGGATTTGATGCATTACCATATTGTTTAAGGTTATTAGCTACAGAACTTAAAGTAGAATCTGCTACACTTTTTTTACCTACAGCAGAATTAAAGTCAATTTGAGTTGCAGTAATATCAGCTAAATTCATTTCTAAATGTATTTTAGATCTTCCATAATTAGCACTTGAGTAAGATGGTAATTCACCTAAATTAAAAATATCTTTTAAAGGTATTCTTAATTCTTCAAATGTTTTAGATGTTGATGCATCAGTTCCTAACTGATTTTTCTCTAAAAAGAAACCATTATCATTACCATATTCATCTTGACCAGCGTTTAAACCATTAACACATAAATGACTATCTTTAGAAATATTATTTTTTTGATAATTCTTTAAATTTGTTCTTAATATATCTACACGTCTTATATCTTCCATCATTCCATTACTTTGACTTCTTAAATGTGCGTTTTTAACTAATACTATATTTGAAAATAAATTATTAGTATTTGCTCCACCAGTTTTATTTTTATCTGCAACATTTAAAGAGAAATCATAAGCCGTATTACCGCTCGTTTGTGCGATTGCTCCAGCCGATTGAACTACAGATGAAGCTAAAGAAATATCTAAACTAATATAAGATGATGATAAATCATAATTAGATGATCCATCACCAAACTCAAAATCTACTAAATTTTGATTACTTGAGAGAGTTCCTTGATTCGAGGGGATTTTAATAACAGAATTCATTTTATATAATTATAAAATAAAAAAAATATGATTAAAAAAGATTTAAAAATACTTTTTAGAAAAAAGTATTATCAAAAAAGGTTTTGAGAAATCATTGATTTCCCTTTTACTAAAAGTTTTCTATACACCGATTTGAAAAGATGGATTAACTGGTTGTGGTGTTTCTTCAGTATGTTTATGCACACCGAATAATCCAGTAAATAAAGTAGCAATTCCTAAACCAGCCGTTAAAACTGCACCGATGGGGGATTCATCTAAAACCTCTGATCCTTCAGTAGCTGTAGCTAAAGCTTTTTCTACATCACCACCGAACGATGTAGCTTTTGATACTACTTTCTCACCTACATCAGCTACTTTATCTTCTACATCTGCTTGTATAGGTGCTTCTACATCACCTAAATCACCATCTACTTTAGGTTCTTGAGGATCTTGACCTATTCTTCTTCCTTCATCTTCATCTCCTACAACATTACCTATAAAATCTTGTTGTGGTGCTTCTTCATTTTTTATACTATCTATAAGATCATGTCCTTCTGCTACTCTTTGTTGTGTTATTTGTTGTCCTTCTTGAGGTGCAAATTGTTCCCTAAATGCTTGTTGTTGTTCTTGATTTAATTCATTAGTAAATCTATTTTTTAAACCATCACTTCCTTCATGATTTAAAAAATCTTCATTACTCATATCTCTTATTCTATTACCTTCAGTAGGTGGTCTTAAAGGGTCTTCTTGAGGTGCTTGTGGTAAATTAACATCTTCAACTGGTCTTGATATTTTAGATTTTTGTAATTCATTGTCTACTAAATCTTTCCTTTTTTGTGCATTTTCGAATAAAGTTTTTAAATCATTTCCTTCGCTTCTTGTATTCTCATAAGCATTTGCTACTCTTTCTTGAGCTTCATCTCCTAAAGCATTAAATTTTTCACCTATTCCATTTGATTTTTCTACAACTTCATTTAACATTTGTTTTCTTAAACCTTCCTTACCACCTCCAGTATAAGCATTTATCATGTTTTCATATTTTTGAATATCTATACCATATTTATCCTTAACTAATCTTTTAGCGACATTTCCTCCTATACCTAAACCCCTTGTTAATCCTTCTTCTAAAAATGGTCCACTAACAGCTTCAAGCGTTTCTTTAATTGTTGATTTCTTTTCGTTATATTCATCTACTTTTTTTAATGTTTGAGCTTGTGTGCTTGTTATACTATTCTGTAATGGTGAAAATGCATTTGAAATATTATCCATTTTTATTATATTATAATAATATATTATAATGAATGATAAGAAATATAAAGAATATGAAATTTATAAAATGAAAGATAAAGGTGAAAAATATTATACCGATAAAGGTCAATTACCTAATTTGCCTTTTAAAATCTGTATTGTGGGAAAATCACAAATTAGTGGAAAAACTAATTTAGCTGGTGGGCTTATATGCTTAGATCATTTTTATAATAAGGATTTTGATGGTGATGATATTTATGTCGTTTCTCCTTCTGCTAATAGTGATTCTAAATTGAAAAATATAATCAAGTTTAAAGAAATACCTAAACAAAATGTATTATTAGATTTTAATGAAAGTGAATTAGATGCTATATGTGATTATATACAAGAAAATTATGAAGAAGCTATAAATGAAGGTGAGCGTCCAGTTAATACCTTAATTTATTTAGACGATACTACTTTCGGTGGTAAGATGAAAGAAACTACTTATGGTGTTATAGCTCGAATTTTCTGTAATATGCGTCATTATAATTGTAGTGTTATAATGAATAGTCAAGTCTATGTAGATCTCCCTTCAACATGTCGTCGTAATGCAAGTGCCTTAATGGTATTTAATATCAGCGATAAAGATTTAGATGTAGTTAATGAAGAACATAATTATTTAGAAAATAAGAAGGATATGAAACGCCTTTTTAGACTCAATGTGAAAAAAAAGCATTCCTTTTTTGTTATAAATTATTCTAATGATTTTGAAACTATGTATCAAAATGATAAATTTGTTCCAGTAAAATTAAAGTGAATAACCACAGCCCATTCTCGATACTTTATATCGTTTTTGTATTTTTTCCATTTGTTTAGGTGTTGCAACTGGTATTGATTCTATTGTAGCAATTTTAATAGGTTTTTGTTTAGTTTTAGCAATCGGTATAGTATCTAAAAATGATAAATCTTGTTTTTCTTTTTTAGCTTCTATCGGTTTCTCTTCTATCGGTTTCTCTTCTATTTTAGGCTGTTCCACTTGTATAGGTTTCTCTTCTATTTTTATTTCTATAGGTTTCTCTACTGAAGGTTTCTCTTTTTGTTTTTTTAATTCTTCTATTTGTTTCTTTAAGTCATCAACTTCTTTTTTATTTCCGTATTTTTCTTTAAGCTTACTTTCTATTGCTGTTTCTTGTTTTTCTGCTTCCATTTTTTTAAGTAGTGCTTTCTTTTGTCTATTCTCAATTGCTTTTGATCTACCTTTCCTTAAATTTTCTAATCTAATTTGTTTAATTTCTTCCGCTCTTTCCTCACTTATTTCTTTTTTTTTATAATTTCTTTTCTTTTTGACGACTTGTCTAACCTGCTCCGCTTGAGATTTACCTTCTTTAACACTTACCCTTTTTGTTTCTTCATCAAATACAATTATATCACTCATATAAGTTAATATCACATTTTTATTTTGTGATACTTACTTAAATGCACTTTATTTTTAAAATCTTATTTTTTATTTTATATTCTAAATTATTATTTGATTTAGGTAAGGCATTACCATAATATTTTATGCGACCAGTATTTTGCGGTATCTTTTGAGGTAGCTTTTCCATGTCTATTATAATATTGTTTTTTTCTTTTAGGATCATTATGATCTAAATGAGAATACACACCTAATTTATCTTTAAACTGACCATATCTATTATCACCGAAATTTATTAATTTAGGTTTATCGTTATTTCCTTTTACATATACAGCATATTTTTTATTTTTTGCTTTTGATTTGAATGGTTTATACAATTCTTTTTTTTCTTTCATCTATATAATATGAATTGTTTTTTTTCTTCTTGTAAGTATAAACATGTTATAAAAAATCAAGTTGAGTATATAAATGAATTAACATTAATGATAGAAACATTAAATAATAAAATAAAACAATTTGAAAAGATTTATGGTCAAATAACAGAAAAAGATTTAAAAAATCTTTAAAGCAAATAATCAAAAAATAGTTTTGTCTAAACTTTTTCAAAAGTTTTTAGGGTTCTTTTATAACTAAAGCTAATGATGATGTGCCTATTACCTTAATTGGATTTAAATTAGTTGTTAATATCCTTGCTCTTATATGTCGAAGAGATAAAGGATTTTTATTATTTAAATTAATAAAATTTTGATTAGCTGGTTCATAAGCTATTGTTTTATCTTGACTGGGGACTGGGACATAAGAAACAATGTTCCTTTTACCACCATCAACACCATCATAACATTCTAAAGGTATATTCATAATCTCAACTGCATAACAATCTGCTAATGATGGAGGATCAAATTTATTTTCAGCTAACCACTCAAATACATCACCATCAAAATTAGAATCAAAAGGATTTTCAGCAAAAGGATAAACTAAATTATCATATCCTAAAAACTTCATCAATGTCGCATCTTCGAATTCAAGATAATTAGTTAAGGTTGATCTATCAAAAGTAGGAGGCACTGGTGGTGTGTCTGTAGCTCCTAAATTTGTTGTATGTGAGTTTGATGCAAGTGTATATCTAAATGGATCATCATTATCTTCAGTGAAAAATCTATCATACGATATGTATGATTCCATTAATATACATTTAGTAGATCCTCCTTTTAGTGATATTAAAGGATAAAGATGTGTTTTTCCATCATATCTACCTAAATCATGCACTCTGTTATCAGCACCATCTACATATTGAGTGTATATTAATTTACCACCAGTCAGAGCTATTTCTAAAACATCTTTTTTAGTAGGATCATTTCCGCTTGTTGTATTATCATATTTTACTAATTGTTCTCCAGTATCAGTTTCAACACCATTTTTAACTATTCTTATAGTTTCATTTTTACCAGCACAATATACACCAGCTACAATATCACTTAACTCAAGATTATCCATACCATATTTACGATTTGATAATATAAGAGCAAAACCATTTTGACCATCAATTATACCATTTGTAGTTCCTATTTTAGTATCAATAAAATCTACTTTAGTTCTTAATACACCACAACCTTTAGTGAATGGAGAATGAGTCCCTAAAATACTATCAAGAAGGTCATCACTTCTACCTTTACCAGCAGTTTTATTTAATCTTCTAAATTCTGTTCCATCTTCGACAGCATTAGTAAGCTCACTAAATCCACTTTCAATACCATCATCAAAATCATCGATTAAATAATAAATACTTATTCTATCGTTATCTCTTTCACAATAAAACTGCATTCCTATATTTCTCGGTATATCAAAACTCAAAGTATTATTTATTTTACGAGCAATATTATCTAATAAATCTCCTACTGCTGGTTTTGTATAAACTTTAGTATCTAATTCGACTTCTATTTTAGTATTTCCATCAACACTATAGGTTATTGTATTATTTAGAGGATTTACTAAAAAAACAACAGAATTAGGTTCTATTACTAAATGTTGCAATGCTATTTGAGAATTCGCTTCAATTATAATGTTTTCTTTAAATGCTGAATCAAATAAAGCGTTTTTATTACTCGTTGTGCATCTTATAATTTTCATCTTATAAATAAATATGAGAAAATAAATCTAAAATCATACTTTTTGTTAAAAAATAATTAAAGTTTTTTAAACTACTTAAAAAAAATATTATATATATATAAAAGATGAAGAACAAAAGGTATGACCTTAAATTTAAATGTCCTAATTGTTATATTGAACCAGCAAGAGATCCTATAAAGTATTCACAACTTCTTATGCATGAATTAATAGAAAAAATACATGAATTATTATATCAACATTATCAAATAGAAGGTATAAAAATAAATAATCAAATAATTTATAATTTATATAAAGGATTACAAAAATCTCGATCTGCACACCCTTATTTAAGGCTGTTTGTTAAAGTAGAAGAAGCAAATATACCTATTCTATAAAAGTATTATTTTCCTATTTTCTTCATAGTTATATCGTGTGCTTGTTGGAAGCAATTACCTTTTAACATTAAATTTTTCATCATTTTTAAATGTTCTTTAGAATGGTGTTTTTTGTGTTCGTTCATTAATCTTTTTTGCAAAACTGATAAAGCTTTTTTAGGTTCATACATAGGTTTAGAAACATTAAACTTTTTTCCATTTTTATCTGTATGATAAGGCATCTATATATTATAGTGATATATTTTCTAATATTTTTCTTAATAATTCTTTTATCATACGAAAATGGTTATTAACTCTATCTATTATATATTCTTGATTATAAATAATTTTTTCTAATTTATCGTTATAACTCATCTCTTATATTTATCATATATTTTTTTATCAACTTTTAAAGCCTTTCCGCCAGTCAAAACAGAAGCTAATCTACCATAAGCCCATGATGATGCAGTTTGATTAGGTCGAGATCCGCTCGAATAATATGCACCACGTCCTTTTGATAATATTTCATTTTGTCCTTTATATCTTAAAAGATTATCATGTATAAATTTTTTATCTGTTATTTTATGTCCATATTTCTTTTCAAACTTAACAACATGTGTAGATCTTCTTGATTTATAATCTACTTTAGGTCTGTCTGTTCCTTCTTTTATACTTTTAATTTGTTTTTTCTTATCTACTTCGCTTAGGGTCTTAGGCACATATTTTTTAGAATAAGAACTCATTTAAATATTAAAAAGAAAACTTTTTAAAAAGTTTAGACAAAACTATTTTATTTTTTGATATTACTTTTTTCTAAAAAGTATTATTTATGTGCAACAAAATCTAATTCAATAGTTATATCACTACCAGTATTATTAAATATCTTTAAAAATTTAGGTGTATTTTCGATGTTAGCACTCATAAAGAAAGTAGGACCACTACCGCTTTCCGATACAGCCACTTGATTTAAAAAGTCGTTAGTTGCTAAAGCATAATACGTTCCATTGGTTGTTTGAGATCCATAAACTGGGATACTTGAAACAGAACCACCACTTTCCTTTCCCATTAATCTAACATTTTTATAAACACTTACATCTAATGCACTACTTAAACTATAACTACTTAATGTTGTAGAAGTTGCTAAAAATTGACCAGTAGCAGAAGAAGAAGATCCACTCGTGACGCGAAGCTCCCCATCATCATTAATAGACATGGGAACATAATCTCCGTCAGCACCGAAATCCGCTTGACTGCTCTGATGCACACCTAAAAACATAACACCTTTATCACCGCTACTATGTGCTGTATCTTCTGTTAAGACAATATCATCTAATATCTCAACTGCTGTTTCTATTGCTTCAGTATCTACTTTAATATTATCTAAAACTGAATCAATTTCTGTTAATTTAGTTAAAGCATTATCTTGAACACCATCTAAAGTTGTTATCAATGTTTCAATATTAGTTTGTTTAACTAATGAAGCGTCTAAAACTGCGTCAAATACATCAATTTTAGAATTTGTTGAAGTAATTAAGCCTTCAACACCATCTAAATGACCTATTATAGTTGTTTGATTACTTGCTGTAGAAAATCCACTAATATTACCACTGCTAATATTTACATTAACTTTATTAGATCCTACACATGCCTCAAGAACATCTATACCAGTATCAATATTGCCTAAATGAGCTTCAGCATTACTTAAATGTGTATCCATTGAGGTTTGTTTAACTAAAGAAGCATCTAAAACACTATCAATAGTATCTATTGCGGTATCGATTTCACCTAATTTAGTCAATGCATTATCTTGAACACCATCTAAAGTTGTTATTAAGCTTTCAATATTAGTTTGTTTAACTAAAGAAGCATCTAATACAGCATCAAAAGTATCTATTTTAGAATTTGTTGAAGTAATTAAGCCTTCAACACCATCTAAATGACCTATTATAGTTGTTTGATGGGTTGCGGTAGAAAATCCACTAATATTACCACTACTGATATTTACATTAACTTTATTAGATCCTACACATGCTTCAAGAACATCTACACCAGTATCAATATTACCTAAATGAGCTTCAGCATTACTTAAATGTGTATCCATTGAGGTTTGTTTAACTAAAGAAGCATCTAAAACACTATCAATAGTATCTATTGCTGTATCGATTTCACCTAATTTAGTTAAAGCATTATCTTGAACACCATCTAACGTCGTTATTAAGGTTTCTAAATTAGTTTGTTTTACTAAAGATGCATCTAAAACAGCATCAAAGGTATCTATTTTAGAATTTGTTGAAGTAATTAAGGTTTCTAAATTAGTTTGTTTTACTAAAGAAGCATCTAAAACACTATCAATAGTATCTATTGCGGTATCGATTTCTCCTAATTTAGTTAAAGCATTATCTTGAACACCATCTAACGTTGTTATTAAGCTTTCAATATTAGTTTGTTTAACTAAAGAAGCATCTAAAACAGCATCAAAAGTATCTATTTTAGAATTTGTTGAAGTTATTAAGGTTTCTAAATTAGTTTGTTTAACTAAAGAAGCATCTAAAACACCATCAATAGTAGTTAAAAGAGATTCAGTATCAGCATTATTTACTTCAATTTTACCAGCAGAATCGACTAATATAGCTCTACCTTTACCATTTGTTCTATCATAACCTAAAGAAACACATGTAGCATTAGAAGATCCATCGCCGATTGATATTGTGTTGTTAATATCTCTTAATGTTGCATTATTACTTGTAGTTAATAATGTTTCTAAACCATCTGTATTTACTTCTAATGTATCTACATCTAATTTAATATTACCTAAACTTGTGTTTATTGTATCTAATTTTGTTTCTACAGCAGATAAACCACCATTAATATTAACACCTAAATGCCCACCAGTTAAAGATGCTGGAAATTGACTTTGTAGAGATGTAATGGCTCTCTCATCATTAGTAATCCTCATTTATATATTAATCATACATTTTTAATTTAATAAAATATAATTCAATTCTATGTTGCTTACTGAACTACCACAAGTATTACCTACATAAAAATATCTTGCAAAATCAGTCATCTCCATAACAAAATGATTTTTATTATCTATAGGATTCGTTTGACCCCTAACAGCTTGTCCCATAATATAATTAGTATCATCAACACTATGAAAAATATTAATAAAATCATTAGGATTTGCTAAAGTCATCTTACCGATTAAAATAACTCTCTTTATATTATTGTTAGTTAATTCTCTTGAGCTATTAACATTTTGTTTATTTTCTGTATTTGTAGGCGAATATGAAGCTATATCAACTTTGTTAGCTGTGCTTATTGTATTATTTGCTATTGTGCCTATATTTAATGTTTTAAAATTTCTTGAATAATCATTACTTATAAAATCTTCATGTTCTTTAGATAGATCAATTGAAGGCAATAATAAATCTCTTCTTTTTTTAGATGCAGACATATATAATAATCAAATATAAATAATTTAATTTTAAAAATATAATTAACTTGTTTAAAAAACTATTTAAAGTCAAATTAAAATATATTGTTATATAAAGTATGGATTTTTTTGAGTATTATAAAAATGATACAAACCCAAATAAACCTAAAAAACTAATGAGAACATCTTATGAGGCTTATAAGAAGGCAAAAAAATATAATTTAAAGTTGTTAAAGGAGGGGGCTGTTAAAAATACTTTTTCATTACATCTTGTATATAATCCTAAAACAAAAAGATTTTTGACTAATAATCAAATTAAATACGATTTAAGAAAAAAGTTTCCATATACAAAACCTACTAAAGTTAAAGTAGGTGGTAAAACAATCCCATTTTCAAAGGTTAAAAATGGTATATTACAAAATATTAAAAGTGATACTAAAATTATTAGAAATCCTAAATTTCTTGCATTAAAAGATTTTCTTAATGATGTAGCAAGTATTAATGTGCCTTATAAATTAATTGTTAAAGATTATAACAACGACATTATTATTGATACAAATATTATTATTGAACAATCGATAAATCAATTTTATAAAAAAGATATAGATCAATTTAGAACTGGTGGATCGCCTTCTATAATGAAATGGGAGCTATGGAATGATGAATTTGAACTTGAAGATGTTAAAGATTTTGATTATACATTTATACTCACAAAAGAAACTAAATTATCTAAATTACAAGTTGAACAATCTTTTTTAGATGGTGTTAATCATTGTGTTTTTGAACCTATTTTAAATTATTTTGAAGAGAAAATAGAGGAAACAAAAAGTAAAGATTGTAAAAAAAAATATATGGAGTCAATAAATAAAATAAAAGGAAATATAAAAATTGATAAATGGGGTAGATGTAGTGGTCATGAAGGATATTTAAATATATATAAAAATGGTGTGCCTCAAGACAAATTAGATCTTATTTGTAATGATTTAAAAATAGGGCTTGATTTAGAACAACCTTTTATAAATGATACATTTATTAAAATAAGACCATTAAAAAAGGCAAGAAAGGTATTTAAATTTATTAACACAAGATTAAATCATATTGAATTAAATGAAACTAAATACAAGTTTGATGATTTAATTATTAACGATGATGCAATAGAAGTCGATAAAAAAAAATTAATTGAAATTTTTGAAGAAAATAAAACTGATTGTATTGTTAATAAAAGAAATGATGGTATCGCATCAGTAAAAACTAATAAAGGTTATTATGTTTTAGGTAATGATTATAATAACACTATTAAACAATTTGAAAAAGAAAGCAAATTAGATTGTTTTAACATAGATGCTTTAAAAGAACCTCAACTACAAAAGTTTATTAATGAAGGGACACATTTTAATTTAACTATTGATTTTGAAGATACTGAAAAATATAAAGAAAATATACCACAATCAATAAAACATATTGATATATCAAAAGCTTATACACAATTCAAACAATCAAAATATTATAAAGGTTTTGTAGGTCATATAACTCATTTTAGAAAAGTTAAAAATTATGATAGGAATGGATTATATTATATTACTAATTTAGATTTATCAAATTGTAATAAAAAATTTTTAAAAATAAATGATTCTTTAATGTGGTTTATGAATTGTAATATATACACCGATGCTGAATTGAGAGCTTTAAAAGAACATGGAGGTATTTTTGATGTTAAGTATGGTGCATATGGAAAAAGATTTGACTTTGAGTTTAATGAAGATATGATAAATAAAAAAGATGATGTTTATATAGGTAATAATTCTTATAAATTACCATATTATAGTAAATTTTGTGGTCAAATGGCGAGTTTAACAAATACAAAATCATTTTTTATGTATGGCGATGCTAAATATTTTAAAAATATTTTAAATAATACTAATGATGATATAAATATTTATGATTGTAATACTGATAATGAATATAGAATAGTTTATAAAAAAAAACATATTAACAATAAAAGACATATCACTGCACAAATCACAGCATATCAGCGATTAAATATATTAGAACAATTAGTTAATATGGATATCGATAAAATAATAAGAGTTTGTGTAGATGGTATTTATTATTATGATCATGAATGTAAGATTAATAATATTTATGGTGATAAAACTGATAAAATGACTTTTCGAAATGATCCAGCTGACGAATATTTAAGTGCATTATCTTATAATAGTGATCGTAAAAATGATTTATATTATAATGAAGAATGGATTGATGGTGTAGGAGATGAGGTTGAATATAATGAATTTATGATTTATGATGGGGCTGGAGGAAACGGAAAAACTCACCTACATTTAACAGATAAAGGACTGAAAAATTATATATATATAGCACCTTCATGGAAATTATCGACATCTAAATATAAAGAATATGGCTCAAATGCATCTGTTTTATACAGATTTTTAAATGAACCTTATATGATTGATAATATAGGAAAATATGGTATTTTATTATTTGATGAAGCTTCACAATATACAGAAAAAATGAAAAATTTTATTATTAAAAAATATGGTAAAATGTCTAATATTTATTTTTTAGGTGATTTAGGTTATCAATTACCGCCTATTGATATGGCTGAAGATGATATTGAAATGACACGAAAAGGACTTAAATGTATTACTTTAGAAAAAAATTATAGGTTTAAAGATGATCAAATTATATCATTAGTTAAATATCTTCGTGATTCTATTTCTAATAATAAACCTATATCACATCGTATATTAAAACAATACTGCAAAACATTAAAACTTGATGATTTTTTAAATAAAAAAATATATACTAAAGAAGATATAATTTTAACAAGTGAAAATAAATTTAAAGATCAATTTAAAGAAAACTTTAAAGATATTGAAAAATATAAAGTTATGGATAATACAAGATTATATAAAAATGGAGAAATAATTTTTGATAAGATTGATGGAATAAAACAAGAATTGCAACATGGCTATACTTTCCATTCAGTTCAAGGAGAAACCTTTAAACAGAAAATTTTTATAGACATGAGAAAAATGAAATCAAAACGAATGTTATACACAGCAATTTCGAGAGCTAATTATATTTCTCAATTATACTTAATTTTTTAGGTATTTCTTACTATCTTTTTTAAATCAACTACTTTTTTTTTCAATTTATCGTTTTCAGTTTGATAATATATTAATCTACATTTTAATTTAATTATTACTTCATTTAATTCTTCTATTATTTGTTCGGTAT
>Ga0209535_1000863_pt1 | contig 21105 bp, 24 predicted proteins | sample LinPmetageLP28_FD_184041 | JGI IMG/M metagenome (GOLD analysis project Ga0209535, IMG submission 184041) | Marine viral communities from the Pacific Ocean - LP-28 (SPAdes) (version 2) | ecosystem: Environmental > Aquatic > Marine > Oceanic | place: Pacific Ocean | collected 2009-08-22
ATATTTTATAGTTTTGTTTGTAGAAAATATTTCTAAAGGTGTGTATTCATCGTGTATGTTTTGCTTACTTCTTTTTACTTTGGAAAGAGTAAAGTCTATGACACTGCCTTTTTCACCTATAGATTTGTTTTCAAAATTAGTCCATAATTTAGTTCTAATTAAAAAACACTGTAGGTGAGGAAAGAAGTATGAAGTACCTTCAACAATCGGTGTCTCAAGTAAGTGACCTACAAAGTCCGGTTTACTGTCTAAAAGTTTTTCTAAAGTATCAAAAAAATTAGGTTCTACAAAAGTTCCTACTGCTACTAATAAAGTGTATTCTGTTTTAGATTTATTTAGTATTTCTTCTGCTGTTGCACCCTCTATAATAGTCGGTGGGTTTCCTTTGTACCTAAATGATGAAAGTCTAAGTTTAAAATACGACACCTCCGAAAGTGTTAACGCAACCTTTCCTTCATTAATAAACCCTGGGTTAAATAAACCTACTGTAATCATTATTTAAAATCTTTTCTATAAAATTTACCTAATACATTATCGTTAATATAGTTATCACGGTTCTCAAGTACTTCGTTAATGAATAAATGTTTGCACTCATAGTAAGTTAATAACTTCTTAGTGGGTACAAATTCTAATATCGTCCTAGTAAAGTCTTTAGGTTCACCTTCTTTAACTAACTTTAATATTTCTTTTTGAGAACCGTAATAAGTCTCCCAATCTGACTCTGTAATTATTTTCTGCTTGGCAGGAGTTCTACCACCAATGCCTTTTTCTTTTCTTTCTAATCTTAACTCTTCTAATGCTCTTTTTCCTAGTCTTTTGTTACGTTCAAAAAAGAGAACCTTTTTGCCAATGTATCTAATACCGGTTGGGAGGTGTTTAGTTTCGTAGATAAAGCCATAGGTGCCTTCAGGCATATCACTTATATCTGTGATCATCCTCCCTTGGTACCACCAAGTCGGGTTTGTCATTTCCATAGTTTTTGGTTTTGTCTCTAGAGCTGTTTAGATTTTAGCTCATCGATTTGTAACTGCTGGTTCTTAATAGCTTCTATTAATAACGCGACTATTTTATCATAACGCACTGCCTTGTAGCCATTTTTTCTGTTAACTACTAATTCTGGCAACACTTTTTCGATCTCTTGAGCAATAACACCAACATCGTGGCCGCTATGCTCAGAATTATCATTCCAATCAAATTCATATCCTCCTATTTGATTTATTTTATCTATTGCTCCTTCTATAGGAGTAATGTTATCTTTTAATCTTTCATCAGAAGAAGCAAATGCTATAATATCTCCTGAAGCTGAAATTAGTCCATCTACAATGATATTACCTTCAATATTAATAGAACCTGATCCAGATATACTACTTGTCTTTAAATCTAAATTACCTCCTAATTGAGGTGTTGTATCTTCAACTACGCTATTAATACCTGATGCTCCAATAATTGAAGCAAGTGATGCTGAAACGTCTGCTATGTTAGGTAGGGTGAAAGTATTAGTTGCTTCTAATGTACCGCTAATAATTTGATTACCTACAAAAGTATTGCTACCTGTTATAGCATATGAACCTGTTACGTTCCTTAAACTGGTTGCAGCAGTACTTAATGTTGTTAGTCTTGTACTAACAGATGAACTATAACTACCTGTGATAACTGAAATGTCTTGAGCTATACTTGCTGAAGTAGTTGTTATAGTAGATGCTAAAGAAGCACTCGTTGATGTAAATGAACCACTTATGTCTGTGGCAATTTGAGCTGAACTAGAAAGTACTCCGTTAGTTGATAGTAAGGAACCTGTCAATCTAGTACCTCTAAAGTCTCCATTAAATGAACCTGTAAATGATGATCCAGTGAACCCTATAGCTTGAATATCTGCTGTACCGTAGTAGTTACCTTGATGTAATATACTACCGGTAAATCTATGCATATCATCAACAGAGTTACCAGATACTGTTGAACCAGATTTAAACGATATAGAAGAACTAACCAATACTGTTTCATATTGATTAGCTATAAGTGTACCTAACACTGTTACATTACCTTGAAACTGTCCTGAGCCTGAGATTGAAAGGTGACTGGCATCGTAGTTATATGTAAAATCAGTTGATGAGGTAAAAAAGGATGAAGATATATTATCTGATCCAGATTTGATTTGTATGTTATATTGTTCTCCTACTGCTGTTGGTAGGTATATTGTCTCTCCACTGTCTAATGAAGATGATTTATGTAGTACTAGTCCATAAGGATTAGAGGTAGTTCCAAGTAACGATGAGGAGTAGTATAACTCTCTAAAGTTCTGATCTAATTCAGTATGTGATAAAGGACTACCTTTTGTCCCTCTAAACGTAATAGCCATTGTTATCTATTTTCTAAATCTTTAACTCTTGATTCTAATTCCTTAATAGCTTCAAGTAATAGCGGCACTATGCCGCCGTAGTCTACATTAAGATAGCCATTATTATCTTCAGAAACAACTTCTGGCAGGACTTTTTGTACTTGCTGTGCAATTACACCTGCATTTCTTTCTTGTTTATCTTTCCAATTAAAATATACTCCGTCGATAGCATTTACTCTATCCATTGAATTATCAATTGGGTAAATATTTTCTTTTAGTCTTTCATCTGATGACTGTAGTACAGTTCCAGAAGCTCTTATACTCCCAGATACGTCTAACGCATATGATGGCATGTTAGTAGACTCATTAATCTTAATTCCTACACTACCTGTTGTATCACAAACAAATCCTGCTCTAGTTTCAATTACTGATGAACCAGAGAATAAAGCTACTCTTTGATCTGATCCTGCATTTTGTAATCCTCTAATTAAAGAGTATGTAACTGAGCCTGAGTTAATAGGAACGTTTGCACTACTTGTATAGTGAAGGTTTAAGTTTTGTCCATTAGCTGATAAAGAGCTTGAATAGAAAAACGAACCAAAGTTCTTATCCAGTTCTGAATAAGTTAAGGCTTCTGTTTTATTCGCTCTAAAAGTAATTGTCGACTTAGGCATTATATATCAAATTTTACAACAAACGTCATATCCACATTATCTGACTTTGGAATTGGTCTGTTAGTTTTTGCAACTGCAATTAATTCATTTGCTTCATTATAAAGTCCAATACTTGTTATGTAAGGTCTAAAATCAACACCACTAATATTATTCTTAATGGTTGCACTTGAACCAGTAATCGCTGATGGATTAAGGGTAAAGTTACATTCAGACTCTTTTACAGTACAGTGAACGTTATATGTATAAATAGGTAGGTTTGATTTCCATTGGACGTTTAACCTTCCATATGTTGAATAATATCTAGCAACGTCAGGGTCCGTTATTACTGCGTTACCTTGATTGTAGATAATATCCCCAACTTGTCGTTCGGAATTAGTGTAAGAAGCTTCTCCTCCAGATATTATAAGTCTCCCTTGACCGTCGTCAATAATTTCAGGCCTTTGAAAACCGCTAGACGTAACAGCATATTCTGAAGATGATTCATCAATATAGTTTCCTTCATTTTCTAGGTAGTCTGCAGTATCAATTACCGATGAATTGTACCACTGGTTAATATTTTCTGCGTATTCATTTACCCCTGTTTGTGGTTCTCTTACGTAACCATCTATATTATACCTATCGGATACTTCAAATATTGGTTGTGCTATAAATGATTTAGGAACTATTTTGGTACCGTATACATCTCTTGGTACTGATATTACTGCTACCTCACTTGTTTCTTTTCTAGAGTGTGATAACATTAAACTAGATTGAAAACTAACATCATGAGAGCCAGTGTAAAACATATCTCCATTGGTACCTGATATACTACCCGAAGTAAGAGAATAATATAAATGGTGTGTACTATCAAAGACTAGTTTCTCGTACCTACTGTTTCTTAAGTCTTGAGGATAGGGATATCCAGGAGTTGATCCTGAAAATCCTCTTAATGTCTCAATACCGTAAGTAGTTAGTGAGCTACCGGATGCTAGCCAACTCTTCTGGGCCTGGTAGTCAGTTATAAATACGTCCTGACGATTTAATTGCTTGTAAGCACTCATTCATTAATAATCAAGCTTAATTCTAACTAAGGCTTCTTTTGTGAAATCTTTTAGTAAAGGTCTTGAAAGTTTTGCTACTGCTAATAAGTCATTATTATCATTGTAAAGACCTACTGCTGTAATATAAGATTGAGGAGTATTAATCATGACATTGTGTCTCAACTCTCCTGAACCTGTAGTCAATGAAGGGTTAGTTGAATAATTAAACTCACTGTTTCTAGCTCTCATAAACACAAAGTTAGAAGTAATAGTTTCTTCTGATTGTAATCTAAAGCTACCACTAAGTGTAAGTAAATCATAAAACTTACCCGGGTTTGCTCCAGCTGTGTTAGATCCTCTATTAGTACCTAAAGATAAACCTCCTGATACTGGTAAGGTGTCTAATGCATTACCGTTGATTAATACTATTCCTAAGTCTGGGATTAATTTACCGTAGGATCCAGAGTTACCTGTGTATCCATTTGTATCTAATCCAGTGTATACTGTACCAGTTGATCCTGATACTAATTCGTATGTTCTTAATCCATTTACAAATGTTGTAGAGGAAACTACTTGGCTATCATCTGTAATACTTATTTCTGCTCCACTAGCTGATACGTGTAGTTTAAGTGCTAAAGTACCTGGTAGTATAGATTCTTTATATCTTGCTCTATCAATTGCTAATGCATAAAAGTGTTCTGAAGAGATAGTTCCAAACGTAAAGTTTGCTTCCTCGTCTCCTAACACTAAGTTTCTATATTGTCCGTAAATAGTTGAAGCTGGTGAAGATGCTGTTACTGCAGAATTAAAAAACAGTGAACCTGATCCTATTTTATCAGCGTATGCAACACTAAATTGCACTCTTGATGTATCTATACTAGAACCTGTCTGGTATATGTCGTAATAGTAGTCAGCAGATGTACCACCAATTTGAGTAGATGATGTAAAGAAGGTTGTAAGCGTTGTTACATCTCCTGACCATACTGGAGCAGTTATTGACTCTGCACTAACTACTACGTCTTCATTATCGAATCTTTTAAATGACATGATTAATTAGATTTAGTAATTGTTACCGGCACTGTTAACCTTGCTCCTGAACCTCTACCAGTTACCGTTATAGTAGTGTTAAGTTGTGTTCTTGAACCAAATAATGTATTAACTGATGTTGCAGTTAAATTAAACGTGGTACCAATTACTGTTTTAGAAACGTTTGTTCCAATTGTAGTGCCTTCATTTAATCTAGTAGCTTCATCTGTGTTAATACCAACACCAGCAAAGGTGTTAACTGTTCTAACATCTGAAAGTGTAGCTGTATAACCTTCTGTTTCGAAGATTGATGTTGCTCCAAGGTAGCTTAAAGTCTGTGGGGTAATAGCGAAAGACTCTCCTTGTGTAAGTGAAATTGGTTTAACACCTCCTAATGTAGGCACTTTAGAAGTACCTCTTGGTAGAGTAGTTAATTTATATTTCATTATTTGTGTTTCATCTGGAAAGGCTTCTAATAACGGCATGTTTTCGATAGCTTCTCCGTAGAAAGCTGAACCTGAGGGATGTTGTGGATTGTATAAGGTGTAATCAATCTCATCATCGCCTAGTGCGAATTGAGTGATCTTGAAAGAACCGTCCCCTCTAGCTAACAGCTCTCTTCCTTTTTTTGTTAAGATCGCATCCACTGTTACGATCGAATTGTCTAAATATCCCATTTCTTATTGGTGTTTTATATAAATATATGTAAATTAGTTTATTCTACCAACGTAACAGCACCTAAGTTGTCAGTTGTTAAGACTTCATCAGTGTCTATAGAATAAAGTTTATTATTAGTTAGTTTAAATGTTCTATTTCCTTCTATGCTAAAAATGGTATCATTCACTTTTGCAAAGCTAGGAAATATTTTTTTAGGATGAGAACCTGATAGTTGACTTGTAAATAATACATCTACCTGTTTTCTATCAGCGTTTAATATGTCTTTTATGGTAGTGGTATCCGCATCACTAGCATGTAAACTTGCTTTAAAGCTCACTAGGTTAACAGCAGGTTCATTTGCAGTAATTGCTTTGCTGTTAACTTCTGCAGTAAATTGACCTTTATGGTACAACCTTGATATAGGTCCTGCAGCGGTTGTTTTACTACCGTTATATCTTCCGTTTATAATTCCAGCACTCGTATAGGTACTTTCTTGTATTTCAGCACTTTTTGCTGATCCTGATATAATAGCAGTAAAGTTTGTAGGTACAAATTGACTTGTCTGTTTGTCTACTACCTGATGGTAAGCGGTAGTTTTACTTCCTTCTGAGTTATTGGTTAAAGGATTATAGTCACTGTTGTTAAAATTAAGTGTAACGTATGGAATAAACACGCAAGCTGTATCGTTAATGATAGGGTCACCTGAAAAGTTTAAGGTAGATGGTAGACTATTAACTACAATTTCAGCCATAGTAAAATAATAAAAACCACTTTTTTGCTGTCTACCTGTTATTTTAGCAGACAACTGACCTGTTGGGTAATCAAACCTAAAGGTATCAACTTCTTTTAATGCTGCTTCTACATTTACCCCGTTTACGGAACTAAAGGGTATTGCTAATCCTTGTATATGAAAAGGAGCAATAGGAGTATTTCCGGAACCAGATATTGAACTACTATAAAGTAGGTTCATATTACCTGGACCGTAAGACGTAGGAGAAGTCGCTAAAAATTCTTGTAGTGTCATATTCTATTATGGATCAAATACTGCGTAATAACCGTTACCGTAACTGTCCTCATTTTCATAATAAATAGTTAATGTAGTATTGGTTGTAATTCTATTAGAAGCACTTCCTGTTGGGAATTGTGTATACCATCCTTTAAATGCACTTCCGTAATTTTCTTGAGCCGTCAAACTAAAGAACTCATATGTATCAAAGTCATGTGTAAATACTAATCTACCTTCTGATGTTGATCCAACTGTTGGGTATGTAAGTCCAACTGAACCTGATATAGCATCTCCAAGTGTACCTGTAGAAAAGGCTTCAAAGTAATTACCTTCAAACGATGCTGAAAGTGCAATAATACATGCAGGTGGTAGGGGTAATGAAAGGTTAAAAAGTGTTACATCAAATACAATTCTTGGTTGTGCTAAACCTACAAAGGGGTTACCTGAACCTACTTCTCCATCTGTTGATATAAGTAACGAACCGCTAAACTCTCCAGTAAACATCGGAGATTCATCTGTTACATTCTTCTGTACTTTACCTACTGGTGTTATTATTGAGTGTGAGTGATTAGTAGTAAACCCATAACTTGAACTCAATTCATAAGCTCCTGCTTGACTACCTGTTACCGACACTAACTTAGTCGATCCACTATAGATTGTATCTACTCCGGATGCTATTACTTGAGGTGCCTTACTTCTATGTAGTTTGTGAGACTGTATAATTGCTCCAGTCTTAAGTTTGGTCCTAGCAGGTACAAATTGACGTAAAGTTTTAAACAATGAACCGTCTATATACTTCATTAACCTAATAAATCCATCTGCGTTTTTAGCGCTTACAATTTTAGTGTTCCAGGTATAGTCTGCTTCTTCCCATTTATTTACTAAGTCTTCCCAGTTCCAACCTAATTGGTTAATACCGTCACTATAGTCTTTTAAAACTTCGTATTTAGTTTCTCTTCTATCTCTAGGGTCACCAATGTAGTCGTCAATATTAAAACTACTAGATACTTTCGCCTCAATAAAAGAATTAGCCGCTTTAGCAATATCAAATCCAACAGTTAATTCATGTTGGTCATCTGTATATTTTTTTACTTTATCACTAACTGAAGTATAAAGAGAAAGTGTGCTACCTGAAATTATACTGCCGGTATTGTCTAATCTAATTTTAGCTAAACTACCAGTCGCTGTAGTTTGACTTGTGCCAAAGAAGTTTGAACCTGTTATGAATGATCCACCAGATTGTTCTATTGTAAGTATACTATCGGGTATACCGTAACAGTTTATTAATGCTCTAATACCACGTTCAGACCCTTTGGTTTTCATCAAGTAAGGTAAGTTGTGGTAAATTCTTTTTTGTATTTCTTTTTGGTAGTTATTTCTACTAACCGGTTGTAGGTGTTGACTTCCACTATCACCATTGTTAAATGAAGCAGAAGTTGCAACTGACATTGAATTTATCAACATGCTACCTGTCTGAATAGTCTCTCCAGTAAATGCTGCAAATAAGTTCTCTGTATTTAATGTGCTAGAGTATAGTTTCACACCAAATGATTCAATAGCACTCTTTACTAAATCTTTTGATAAACCAAAATCAAGTCTGTTATCTGCATTATATTTACTACTAACCTGTTTAAAGTAAATCCATAGATTGTCAAAATGTTGAGCAATCATATGTGTGAATAGAATATAAGGTTCGTTATCTTTATTCTCTCTTATAAAGGTTGGTACCGTATTAGTAAGTATGTCAAAATTAGTATTGTCATGATTAGATGCCGAGACTATTTGAGCATTAAACCAAGTAGAACCACTAATATGTGTACTGGTGTAGTTCTCATGAGGTTTATTTACGGTTGTCTTAGGCCATGCTTTACTGCTACTTTCAAAATATAGAAAGTTGTCATAATGATCAAAATTATCTACTAACCCTTTAATTAGGTTTTCATAGTAATCTGTACTACCAGATGCTCCACTTCCGGTGTAAGTCGTAGAGTTAATAGCATTAATACTGGTCTCGTAAGATTTTATTAAGTCTAACTTATATTTAAAATTTCTTAGTCTTTCTTCTGCAGATGAAAAATGTATAAACTCATCATATTTAGTATGGTCTATAGATATCTGTGCTCCTGCTTCATTGTACAAACTTCTAAGTTCTGCATAAGAGTTAGTGACAGGGTAACTAAATAATTCATTGTAGTTAAAAAACTCTGTAGGGGAGGATTTATCGTCGTCTACAGCAATTGAAAAATTAGGACCTTTCAAAGAAGGTACTTTTATAATGTCAGAATCTAGTGTAGTTTCTATTTCATAGTAAACACTATCTGATACTACTTCTTCAATATATAAAGTTGTATTAATATTAAACTCAGTGCTTAGTGGTTCACTTAGTTTTACAACAACCGATGTCCCGTCCTCTGTTAAAACTGAATCTATATTAATTACAGATGCAAACTTATTATTGTTAAAATTTAACTTATACTCTGAAAAGTAAGAGTTATCTAACAACCGTGTTTTTAGTGCAAGTGTTTGCTTAGTTAATTCCTTATCGGTTATTTCAAATGTTTGTACTCTTATTTCCGTTCTATCGGGACTTAACTCTTTAATGAAAAATGAAGATGCAACTTTAGCATCAGTAAAGAGATTGTCTAAAAAGTTATATAATATTCTTACATCACCATTTTCGTACCCAAGGTCAGTTATATCTAAAACTGGATCTAAGAATATGTTTGATGCTCCGTCTTTACCTGCTCCTGAATTGCTTAGTTGAGCATACTTTGTAAAGTTTTGATCAGACTGTAGAAGTGTGTTGTCTAAAGAGTATATGTGTATCTCTAACTTACTAGAACTTTTAGCAAAAAGGTTATTAATAGCAAACTTATCTACAATTGCATCTTGTGATGCAGGTAGTGATGCTTTTCCTTCTACTACAGATGGATTAAGTTGATTAATATTATATGTATACTTTCCCACCTATTATTATGTGTTAGCTTTTCCTATCTCCAAATCAAATATTTGTTGATTAAGGTTGTTATTTTGTTCTCTTAAAACTGCAATCTCATCTAATAAAGGTTGAATATCTTCTGTGTCTTTTTCAAACTCTACTAATTTAGAACTTTCTACTATTAACGTTGTATGCGAACTATCTCCTTGTAGTGGTAATTCATAATAAAGTTTTTTGTAGTTATCGAAAAACTCTGCTATAGTAATTTCATCAACTTCTTCAACAGGTTGAACAAATGTTTTAAATTCGTTATCTACTACTTTATTAAACTGTTGTTTATTGTAAACAGTCTTTTTAATTTGTATTTCATTAGCCATGTCTTACTACTTTAAAGATGTTTTTATTATTAAAGACGACCGTACTACCATTAATTACTGATTTTATTAAAAGTCTATAGTGTCTCTCTGGCTGAAATGAGTCCATATATATGTTAAAATAACTACTGTTGTTATCTGCACTTATTTTAGTAAATGATTTATCAAAATCAACTATCATTTCACCGCTAAATTCATCTTTTATACCGTAGTAAGAAGTTGCTGGTAATTTATACTCTGTTAAGTATACAGAACCTGTAGTGTATGTTCTTGTAGGATATTTAGGTCTAGCAGATACTCTAAATTTTACTATGTCTGAATCAGTATATTCTTCTTTGTTATTTTTTAATGAAACTGTTGCTACATCTGTGCTCAATTCCGTCAGTGTACTATTGTATATGGAGTCATCATATTTAAACTCTAAGTACGGTGGAAAAATTGTATTAGTATTTGAACTAAAATACTTAAGCGTTATTGATTGAGATAAATAGTTTTCGTAACTATCTTCTAATTTCAATGCTATTCCATGATTAGGTAAACTAGAACTATAATGAGAAGATACTATGTTTGTTACATCTATATTTAAATCGTGGTTCGAAGTTAAGTCGTTTACTTTACTACCAGATACACCTGATGTAATTATATCTCCTCCTAAAGAAGTCCACTGTGTTGTAGCCGCATCTTTATATTTCCAACTACACCCTGTATTGTTAATAGGTGAATCAGACCCTTTTCCAGTACCGTTTACCCATGAAGATGAAATTGGGTAAGCTTCTATAGTGTAAGAAGTAGGTAGCTCTGTAGCATTAGCTAACGAAAGGTGTATGCTAGCAGATATACTACCAGTTATAATGTTGTTAACCGCGTGAGTAATATCAGTTGATCTAAACTGTATTAATGTACGTTTAGTCCTACCAGTAGCTGGGTCTGTAGGGTCGGGATAGCCTGCAATTTCTACTATTTCATCAAGACCAGCATTACCATATGCACCGGCATTAGTAGGTTTACTGTTGATGTAAGTATCTTTTTCGGGATATATTCTATATATTGCCATCTTAAATTGCTGTTACTCTTCCTTTAATATCTAAATCTGGATATTTTACTTCGAATATACATGGATCAAAAGAAGGGTATACTACATTATCTTTTGTAGCACCTTCTGTATCGTATGCAAATCCAGAGTAAGTACCTCCAGCTAAGTTCTTGATTACAACAGATTTAACTGTCTGTACTCCTTTAACTTGATCTAAGATTGTATAAACTTCAGATAGATTAAGAGGTTGGTTAATGTTTCTTTTTGAAGTTTTAAAATAGTTTTTTAATGCCTCAGTACATCTTGTAAGTACTTCTCTTGTAGCATAATTGGGTAAAGATAAAACTTCATACTTTACTTCTATATTTACTATAAACGCATCTTTAATGTCTAAAGCATCTGTCACCATCATATATTGAGATAGATACGTTTTTAAATTTTGTTTTAATGCAGTAGAAGCATTTGTTAGTTTACCATTGCCATCGTATGCTAATGTATAAAGTGAGAGTGCTAAAGGATTTTTATCTAAAACACTTCTATCTGAATTAGCTAATAACTCTCTGGTAACGTAAGCTTTTGCAATAGCTCCAAACTGCGGAGGCATTGCTAATGCACGTACTGTGTAATCATCTTCTGTTACGGCTCTGCCTTGTTCTGCAAAAGAACGTAGTGCATTTTGTCGTAACTCCTCTACTGTGTCTCCATCTTTACCGCCAGTTGCAGCAGTTATATTATTAAATGCTAAAGTACTTTCTTTAGAAGTATCTACTGCTGTTATAGTACCTAGTGCTGTTTTATTTGTTATGGTATTAGCAGGTGAATTGGAACTGACTCCTCCACCTGTTAGGTATCTAATAGTTAATGTAGTATTAGAAGGAGCTAATCCATATGTTCTAGAAAATAATACATTCGAAGGATCGTATGCTACATCAATTGCATTAACTTGATCTTGAGAACCAAACTTAGTAAGTAAGGTAGGGTCGGGTAAGAATTTTTCATCGTCTGCAGATATTACTCCTGCACCAAATTGAATTTGCATAACTCCAGTAGAGGTAAACCTAGTTACAAATCTTCTAGGTACTTTCTGAAGTTGTAAAGAACTCTTTACCAAATCGTTATATGTACTTTTATTGTTTTGTTCTACAAATACCGTATCCTGCCCTAAGAAAGGTACTTCGGTATATACATTACCATCACTATCGGTTATGTCTAATACTCTAATAATATTAGTATCTGTCAATTCAACCGTCTTAAACTTGGTGGCACTCTTAATTGCCTGAGTTGATATGTTTACAGTGCCGGCATATGCTTTTACTTTCTTTTTGAGTTGAAATACAGATGGAAGGTTGGTACCTGAATCTATAGTTGTTATAGTTACTTCAGTAGGGTCATAAGAACTACTAAAATTAAAGTCGATTGAGTTGTCAATTTGAAAAGTAACATCACTGTCATCTGCTGCTCCTATTGTTGCACCTCCTGATATATAAAGTGCTTGGGCCCAGTTAGGTGTCGTTCCACCACTTATGGGGTCAACCTGTTGTGTAACTTCCAATTCTACTTCTGATGCTGTTGTAACTTTTGGTCTATACCCCATCATATACGCTAACGTATAAAGGTTTTGAGGATTTTGTGCATGCTGTAAAAATGTTTCTTGTAATTGAGTATCTTGATAAAAAGATAAAACATCTCCTACGTATGATGCCATTTCAATAAACATCGTACCTGGTGCTGTAGCTGAAAAGTCATTATAACTTTCAGGGAAGTATTGTTTAGCGTACTCAACGAGTTGTGCTTTAAAGTCCGAAAACTCTCTGTTGATATACTTTATGTCTCGTTGTTCAGCCATTATTGTTCAAAATTAATTACGAGTTCATCTTCTATGTTAGTGTCTTTTATTTTATATGACATAGAAAATGTAACTGTATTTGTATCTGGTATTCCTTCTGTTTCTATATTGACTACCTCTACTCTTGGAAAATAAAAATCAATATCTGCTTTAATAACAGCATCTATTTGTTGAACTTTACTCTCAGTTAATTGGTCAAATAGTAATGCTTGTAATCCATTACCAAATGTAGGATTCATATATCTCTCTCCCTTACCTGTTAAAAAGTAATTGATAAGATTAGTTTTTATTGCTTCAGCAGATGTATAAGTAGAATTAAAGATAGCTTGACCAGAAAACGGTAAACTAACGCCTATTGCAACTCGTGGTTGAAGGTCTATTGGGTCTATCTTTTTACTATCAAATGCCATTATAATCCTCTAGCTTTATCTTTTTGGTTAGCTGCATCTAATACCGATTTAGCTTTCTGTACAAAGTCTAATTTGCTTATATCTAATCCTGGCATGGGTCCTGCATTTTCTGTCATTCCCATATTACCTGCCATAGATTGAGCAAAGTTAGGTTTTTGCATTTGTCCTCCAGCAAAATTCCTATTGTCTTCTCCAGACATAGACTGTGCTGTTTGGTTTAACATCTCTTCTAACGGTACAGTACCAGAATTCATTTTACCAGAAGGTGACCATGTACGGCTCACATCTTTTTGAGTTACAGGTTTGTATTCGTTAGTCTTATTTTTTATAGAACTTTGTTTAGTCGGAGTTGAAGCTATTTTAACTGCTTCATTCATTACATCTTGTAACTCCTCCTTAACTGCAGCTCTGACTTCTTCTCGTATTATTCTACGTAATTGATCGAGTTTCATATATATAAATAGTTTGGTTATGGAAGTTGATTATCTATTCTAAATTTAATTTCATCTAATAGTACTTTTGTTGAAGAACTAAAGGATTTAGGTCCTTTTAGTACCTCTACCCCAGTCTTATCAATTGCTACTGCAAACCTTCTAGGTGCAATACTTGGTGAGTCAGGGTCTAATTTAATTTTTAGTTCGTATATTTCACCATTTGCTCCTGTATAATAGAAGTCTGGATTAGTACCTATCTTATCATCTGTAGGTGCTTTATATACGTCAAATAGGTCTGATATTGCTTTATCCAGTTCGCTATTTTCTCCGTCTAATTTCTGTAAAGAAGAAAATAAATCTTTTTCTGCATTATCTGCTAATGTGTTTTTATCCGTAGGTGAGATTCCTCCAGCTGAATTTGTTTCAATAAAGTTACCTCGTCTGTCAAGAAGTGAATCTGAGAATAAATTACTACCTAAGGATGAAAATATATACTCATCACCTGATCTTGTTTCTTTTATAATGCCTAATGCTTTTAACCTTTCTTCGGTTATTCTACCTCTAGCTACTTCACGTCTTAAAATACCTTCTAACCTACAGCCGTTTGTTACTAAGTTAATACGGCCAAGTATTTTAGTGTATGTTTTAATATTATCTTTAGGCGTCTTTAATACTGCTACAATTCCTTTAGCATCATCACCACCTTGTCTTATTTTTTCTTTAAACTTATGTAGTATGTCTGTTTGTATCATGGAAAAACCTACAGGTAGACCAATACCAGGAGGTACTGCTTGGGGTACTGGTAATTTTAGTACCAAAGCTTTAACAACCTTAAACACTGTAATCAAGGTTATTATAAGTTTAGCTATTTTATTAAACTTTTCAATTCTTCTAGATATTCCTCCTATACTACCTTGAACTGCTTGTATTTTAGTTTGCAACCTATTAACTGAAGTTAAATCAGGGCAAGCTTCTCTTCTAACCCTCTGTATAGAGTCGTTTACTAGTTCGTATACTTTTTGAGTTGCAACCTCTTGCACTACTCCTACTTGCTTAGCAATGGCGTTTACAATTTCACTATCTTTTATATTTACGTATGCCATTATTCAGTGTATACTTTTTTAGATGATAGTAATTTAATCTGTGCCTTTAATTGATTAATTCCTGCTAGTGTTGCTGTTGCTGTCGATACTGCTTTAGCTACATAAATTGGTGGTGGACCCGGTGTGGCTAATGTCTTAAGAAGTGTGTCTAAATTGTCAACTAATGTTTTTAACCAATCTTGAGTGGTCTGTCCTAATAGTACAGGTTCATCTTCTCTTTTCATTGACACACTACCCAAATATATTTTTTTTGCATCTATTGATACCATCTCTTCACCGTCGATGTGTATTTTCTCACTAGCTAAACCAATATAATCTTTTGCAGCAATAAATGCTCCTTCTTCTTTAGCATTAAAAAACAACCTCCCGCCGTTTAGCACAACTTGATCACCTTTGTATGCACCGGCAACATCCGCTGGTTTGTCCCATGAGTCTGCTTTTACATTTGCTTCTTTTAAAGGTACGGTGTGATCTGATACCATGTATATAGAAGAACCATCTTCATTAATATCCTCAGAAGATAAACTCATACCATCTTCTGGTTCTTTCATTTTATTTTTTATGATGATAAAAGGTTTACCGTTATTACCTTCTTCAGTAAGTGTATTGTATTTATGCTTAGTGCCACCTAATCTTAGAGTGTTACCATGTCGGCCAGATATAAGTGTATCACCGGGGTAAGTTTGTAAAGGAGCGACAATATCTACTTCGTCAAATTCTTCACCTAAGTCACATTTACCATCTCCATCTTGTAATGTATCTGGGTAAGCATTATGGTGGGGGTGATTCCAAATATTAACTACAGATAACCAATAGGTTTTAGTTTGTAAGGAATTAGCTGCTCTATTTTCAGAAGGAAGTGCAGAAATTATTACTATTTCGTTTTTTAAGGGTACATTTACCATGCTTGTATTACCGCAGTAAGCAAAAGGTAAAATAGCATCTTCATCTTGTGAATGTGCTTTATCTAAAGGCCTGTACTTAATTCCATTTATAGATTGTGATTTTCCCATTTCATTATAATATGGGCTAGATTCATCTAATACAACATCAACCACTCTACCAAATTTAAAAGTAGGTGCTCCTCCATGTCCTCTTGCAGCAGCAATTGCCTTTGCTAATATACCTCCTCCAAAATTAAACATCTGGTTCTTCTGACTTATCTTTTACTTCATCAATTTCTTTATCTGTTGCTTCAGATTCCTCTAAAAGGTCTTGAAGTTCAGAGAAGTCAAACATGTCTCCTCCTTCTCCTTTGGCATTAGCTGACTCTATTCTCTGTACAATAGTTGCGAGTTTAATTAATTGCTCATCGTTCTTAACTCCAATTTCCATATACTCTTTAATCATAGGTACAATTAAAGTAGCATCTCCTATATTTTCAATAAGAGGTTTTAACTCACCAATTAAAGCTTTTACCTGTGCTCTTGTAGAGGTTGAATTACCATGTATTTCAGAAAAGAGATCAGATAGAGTCTTGCCGTTAAATATTTCTTTATCTAAACTCATAATGTTTTTAGTTTATTATAAATAGATCATCGTACTTTATTGATGATTAAACCTTGATCATAAAGTTTTTGATATTTTCCTCTAAAGTCTTCTTTAAGTGTATTAATAACCTTTGTTAAAGCAGGAGTTTCACAGTCTGTCATCTCTCTTATATAGATGTAGAGTGCTTTTTTCTTAAATATATCTAAATCATTTCTAGTTTTAAACAAAGTAAGTACTGCATCACCTATTTTAGCATCTGCTGGCTTAGGAAACATCTCTTCAAGTACATCGTACATTGATTCAACCCATCCATCTAGAAAATCAGAGAGAGTAATACCTGCTGCATCACCATCTTTGTCTGTAAGTATAGGGTTATATGCTTCTTCCATATCTGAGAAAGAACCAATTTGTTTAAGTTTCTTGTAATTTTTATTATTGTAGTTAATTAACCACCTCTTAACAATAGTTCCGAAGTAGGAATATGCTTTGGCTCCATTAGTTGGGTCAAACTTCATAATCTTATCTTCAAGTAAGATAGATACTATTTCATGCTTTAAGTCTTCTATTTTCTCTACGTCTGTGTAGTAAAACTTGAAAGTATGTATAATATTTTCTGCTAACTTATAAAAAGGTAGGTAAATATGGTCTGTGAATATCTTAGCACGGTATTCATGGTCTGTGGATGTATTATATAGTTTTATATAATCTTCTGTCTCGCTTGTAAAGTAATTAGCTTTGCTTTTCTTTCTGGGCATTTGTAAATCGGTCTAGTTCACTTTGAACTTCTTTTAATTGTTCGAAAAAATAACCGACCTCGTCATCTGACTGAAAAACCCCACGTTCGTCAATGTCTTTAAGGTGCTTTTGTGAATCTTCTATTGTACTTTGTATACTTGTTAACGTATTCTGTAAATTAGTAACCGTATCTTCGTACTTTTCTACCTTCACCAGTAGGTTTCTTATAATATAGACTAAAATAATGACAATACCTACTAAAATGCCGGAAAATATGTGAAAAAATGTTAAACTATGTTCCATTAGAGGTTATTTAGTGCATTCTTTAGTCCTTCTGAAGAGTTAACACGTTTACCTGTAGTGCTTTGTGTTTTCTTTACACCTCCTTGTTTGTAACCTTGTAGTCCAACGTGCATATCGTACTCTACCTTGGATGCTAAGAAGTCAGCAGAGTGTAAAACGTTAACAATATTGGTTTTCATTCTTGACGATGGGTTATAACTGAAAAAGTATGCTTTATTTGCTTCATCGAACACACCATCATGTAATCTGATAGCTAAAAACTCTTTTTGTGTAACCTGTATACCGTTTTTCTGGAGTATAAATAAAGATCTGTCTGGTATTAACATAAAATCCAAGTCTGGATTGTTAGTATACTGTTCTGCTAACTTATCTTGACGCCATTTATCGGTCTGAGGTAGGTAATTTAACTTATCACCGTCTCCCATCTTACCTAAGTCGTGAAATAATGCAGCAAACACAAGCTCTTCTTCGGTGTAGTCTATTGTTCCACCCATTTCCTCGTATAACCTAGATTGCTTTACTGCATATTCCACTACTCTATTGACATGATCAACATATCCACCGGGGAAAGCACTATGATACCAAGTCTTACTACTTGCAGGTGCAATAGCATACTCTTCTTGCCAAGCATCTATCATAGAGAGAACCTTATCTTGTCTATCACCAATGTAGGTTTTGACTATCTTTAAGTGTTTCTCGTAGTTTTCTTGGATTTTTTCCTTTGTCAATGACATATGTTTATATTATTTATTAATGATTATATATACTTATATATTAATTTATATACTTATATATTTAATTTTATTATTTATATCTAATATCTTATTAATTATAATAACATATCTTTAAGATAATACTTATAAGTCGAAGAATCAACTATTCTACAATAAATTTTTGTAAAAAGTTTTCCTTAGTTACTGTATAGTTACCTGCTTCCCAAGTAACCTTCATAGCTACTGTAATAGTATCACCTATCATTTGAGGTATAAACGGACCTAATACCCGTCTACTTACTAGCTTACTACCCTGTTGTTTAAACTGTATGGCAGTATTTTGTGCTATGTTAACTTCTATACCTTCAAATTGAGATAACTCTACATCTATCCAAGTTTCCGGAAGCTGATTACCATCTTGAGTATACAAACCAAAGAACGGTTGAAATAAAGGTATTGAGTAAACTAAAGTATCACCAATCTTCCAAGACGTATCACTATCGAATCTAGCTTGTACATGTGATATGCCATTATACCTTAACTCCTCTATAATAGGATCAGCCTCTACATCGACTATAAAGTAAGGTAAGTAATCTCTCGACCAATCCAGAGGTATATGATAATAACCATTTGAGTCAGCATTGGTTGGAAAGATCATTTGTGCGTTACAATCACCAGTAGTGCAGGTGTCGGGGAAGGGAGTGTCGTCTTTAGAGCAAGAAATAACGGCCGCCGCCGCCGCAAAAAGCGCAAGTCCCCACGAAATTTTCTTTCTAAACATAGTTTAAATATATATCATCTACCTCTCTTTGTACATCCTTTACCACCCTATCGGTTGTCTCATCAAAATATCCTGCTTGTACTACACCCATATCACCATATAGATCTATCTGTACATTTACTTCAAAGCCATCTACGTCGGTTCTAAAGAAGGTCGTGTGCTGTACTGAGTCAGTTACACTATATGGATAATTAACGCTGAGTCGTTCTAAGAGCAGAGCTCTAGTCTGAGTTATATCGGTAGACTTTGAATACCCATTCATTATTGAAATAAATTTAATTGATTACTCTTAGGTAACGTTATCTTAAATGCACCATCTAACTTACGAGTAGGTCTAAACTCTTCACCTTTATTGTCTATAAGCTCTCCATCTACTACTGCTAAGGCATGCTTGCTAACAGTTACTACAAATCTACCAGTAGGATTATCTTTAATGAAAGACTTAACCGTCTTCTTTCTCATTATATGCTCTCCATATAGCTTGTATCTATTATGTGTTCTGGACTTACCTAATACATTTACGCTAAACTTCTTATCACCTATTGTTAAACCCTTTTCCTCTGCATTCATCATTTGACCAACTATCATCATATTTTCGGTACCCTTACCATTCTGTCTACCAAATTGATCTTTAACCTCTTGATGAGTAGTATCATAATCCATATCTGTTGCAGCAGCTAATGCTCTAACAAAACAATCATTATTCTCACTCTTTGCAATTTCGGAATTAACCAACCCTTTTACGGGTGCACTATTTGAATTTATCATAACCTTTATTTTTATTAATTAACTATACCTTAATATAGGTACTTTCCCGCAGGGTACCAACTTAATTAACAAGTATTTTTAAATATTTTCTAAATTTAATTGTGGTAATTCACAATTTTCTAGTAAGGTAGTAAAGGTTTTAATGATTGCACACTTCTCATACTGTTCAATACGTTCAAAATAGAACATTAAATTGTTGAGCATATATACATTATGCATTAATTCATAGGAATCACCTACTTGATACTTGTCATTGAACCCTTTAGTGTCGATTCTTTCAAGATATCCAAGTAATCTATTGTAATATTTGTATTGAATAGCTACTTTCATTGATTTATACTGTTTAGGATACTGTTGATGGTACATTTGATCCATAATCTTGTAGTTCTCCAAACCTTTTACAACCATATTCATTAGAACATAAGGATTAGATAGAGTATCTTCCATACCATGTTCGGCATAGATGTGTTCATCACCTTGTTCAAATATACTAAATAATGTATTCTTATCTAATGGTAGCATAATCATAAATATATGAAAATCTCCCCGAAAAAAAAAATTGATTCTAGTAGTTTCTTAACTAAAAAGTTCTTATATTATAGTATATGATAGATTTAAGAGGTACTGTTAAGTGATTTCCTCCGATTACAAGTATAGTCTCTAATGATATCGTAATATAAACAATAGATGAAAACAGTAATAGATCATTTTAAGAACAATTTAGGTTGGTATGTGTTAATACCATCGATTTATTTAGGCTTTTTTGCGGACAGTTTTATGTTCTTTGTAAGTCTAATAGCTCTGCTTAACTTTCCTCCATTTAACTGGGTAGAGAAGATGATGGATTGGTCATTAAAACTAAGTCTAAAACTGAGGCAAAGAGTCACTGCCATTAAGAAAGAGATATCACATCCAGTTATGTCTAAGATGATATATAGCATGATGTTATTATTCTCTCTATACACTATGTATGTTATTCTATTTAAACTACCTCTATCAATATATGGATAACTTGGTGATAAATCAAGACCAGTTAATAGCTCTATCGATAGGTGGGTTAATAATGTGTTATGGGTTATATGAATTCTTCTTCAACGACATCTAGAAACATCATTAGGTGTTCACAATGTGAGCAAGAGTTTAGTAATGGATTTGATTATAGAATGCACTGGGAGTTACATCTAGATAAGTTCTTTAACGATATTAAATACAATAAGACCATCAATAGGCTTATACATGAGATATCATCAACTATATAAAATATGAGTTCGCAATACTTTGGCAACAAGAATGACAATAAGACTACCAATAAGACAAAAGGTAGGCTAAAGAAGAAACAACCTAAGACTGCATCTAATATGATTAAGAAAGCAGGCAGAGGTAAGTAACATACTCTATATATACATATATAAATATATATAAACCTATATACCGAAATCTAGCAGATCTAAGGAGAGAG
>Ga0209535_1000864_pt1 | contig 21075 bp, 30 predicted proteins | sample LinPmetageLP28_FD_184041 | JGI IMG/M metagenome (GOLD analysis project Ga0209535, IMG submission 184041) | Marine viral communities from the Pacific Ocean - LP-28 (SPAdes) (version 2) | ecosystem: Environmental > Aquatic > Marine > Oceanic | place: Pacific Ocean | collected 2009-08-22
ATTTGCAGATTTTATACGGATGCAAGGCAAAACTGAGCAAGCTGCTGCGGAAGAAGGAATGGGTACGATGTTTTTAGCTCAAGAGTTGGAAAAAATTGACATTCGATCAAACAATAACACAATTAACAAGAGATTTTCTACATACGTTAGTAGGCAATCTCGATAGCACTTAACCCCTGTGATATAATAATAAATTATGGCAAGTTCAAGAAATAATACATTGGAGTTCAGCTCCGCGGGTTCAATAATATTAAGAGGCGCAGCTTCCGCTACAGGTAGTTTTGGGGCTATACAATTTTTGATAGACTCAACTCTTAGCGGAACATTAACGTCAACAAATGTTAGCAATACCGCTGACCTTTTAACTCAAGGTTCATTTGGGGCGGGAACAATTATTTACGGCAACTTTACTGCCGTTCAAATTAGCCAAGGTTGTGTAGCATTACACAGGGTTTAATTTTAAATTAACCTTGATGTATAATGAAAAACTCTTTTTCGCTTTCTTTAAATAGAACTGGCCCCAAGCAAGTTCTGGCACTCAAACCTGCTAAAAGTCAAAGCGATCTTAGCTTAACTAATTTTACAGCAACCTGGAGTGCTGGAGATCGCACTGTTAGGGCTGTTGCAAGCGGAGCTAGATCAAGCGATCAACTTGTAACCTTGTTGCACTTTGATTCTGTCCACTTTAGCCTGGGTATGTATCTTATAACCTTTGATGTTACACAAGCCTCAGGCACTAGTATAAATGATCCAATAAGTGGATCGGAAAGAAACCGCATTGAGGTAGTCACTAGAGATAATAGCGAGGTAGAGAAGAACCCTGATTCTTTAAATAAAGATAGGTTTGCTGTAAGAACAGGATCAAACTCAATTACGGCTATTTTGTTTAACGACGGGACATCATCGAAAGAACCACAGATACAATTATTTTTTCAACGTAGTGCAATCTTTGATGTTACTATTTCAAACATAAAACTCCAGCACTATTCTTGATGGACGACATTATATACAGATCAACAATCGGAACAGGAGGATTTATAGCTACAATTGAATTAGCCCCAATTAACGAAGTGCTTGGTTTTTGCGTAGGTCTAGCAACTTTCATCTATATGACTGCCTCTGCAGTCAAAGTAATCAGAGAACTCAAGAAGAAAAAATGACACCAGAACTTATAGCAATGCTCGGAGGAGGAATCAGTGGTTTCGTAATGAAGCTGATTGGCGCACAGATGGAGAGCCAAGCTCGCCAGTTTGAGCGTATGATTACGTCCCAGCAAGCAGCGGATACATCTGCTGATGCAGCGGCTAAACGTAATGGTGGTGTATTGGTTCGTAGGTTTCTTGTTGCATCCACCGTCTTTGCCATTGTAATAGCCCCATTCGTCTTTGCGTGGACTGACGTAGGTGTGACCATAGGTAGAGAAACAAACGGCTTTCTAGGGCTATTCAAGGGCGTTAAATGGGACACCGTGCAGGGCTTTGTTATTTTACCAGAAATTAGGCAAACTGCCTTAGCCATCGTAGGGTTCTACTTTGGTTCATCTCAAATCAAATAGAAAGATAATATTATGCCAATGGGAAAAGGAACATACGGAAGTAAAATGGGTCGTCCATCGAAAGCTGTTAAAGCTAAGGGGATGAAGAAGAAGGCTGTTAAAAAAAGGAAGTAATGCCTTTTAGCAAATACAGTCCAAAGCAAAAGAAACTAGCTAGGGTTGCCGCGCCTCGTAACAAAATTACTGGGTCTGATTTCAAATCACTTGCAAAAAATGGCAAAAAAAGCAAAAAGCGGGGGTAAGATATGCCCGGAAGGTAAAGCCTGGGCGAGACGGACGTTTGATACGTATCCATCCGCTTATGCTAATATGGCTGCATCCAAGTATTGCAAGGACCCTAACTACGCAAAGAAATCCAAGGGCGGTAAACGTAAAGGAAAATAGTGAAACAGATTGGCAAAAAACAACAAAAAGCACTAAAGGCTCACTCGGATCATCACACTAGTAAGCATATGTCCTTTATGCGTAAATTAATAAAAGAGGGTTCAACCTTTACTGCGGCTCACAACAAGGCAATTAAGAAAGTTGGAAAGTAATGTCACAGCTTGCAGAATGGAGAAAGCAGAACTGGGTAAGGATCGGAACTGATGGGGCAATCAAAGGACCTTGCGGAACGTCGAAGGATAAGAAAAACCCTGACCGTTGCCTGCCTAAAAGAAAGGCTCTTAGCCTCACGAAAGCTGAAAGAGCAAGCACTGCTAGAAAGAAAAAAGCAGAAGGAGCTAGAGGAAAAACAGTTGTAGCAAATACACCTAAAGCGAAGGTAAAAAGTAAATGAGGAAGGAACACAAAAGCAAAAAAGGTGGATTAACCGCTGCGGGTCGAGCTTATTTCAAGCGAAAGACTGGTGCTAACCTCAAGCCCCCTGTTACGGAATCCAATCCAAAGGGTAAAAAACTTGCTCGACAGAAATCATTTTGTGCTAGAATGTCTGGTGTTAAGGGACCGATGAAAGATAAGAAGGGAAGACCCACCCGCAAAGCACTTGCCTTAAAGCGATGGAAGTGCTAATTCTATCCCATTGCATTGCATATACATATATAATATAACTTAACAATTAAAGAATAAAATATTATGGGAATTAAAATAATGTCACCGAGCGAACGAGCAGCTCGCAATAAACCTAGTAATGATTTAAATTTAGCATACCGTATGGGGTTTAATAGGCGAGATTTGCCAAAAGATCGATTTGGAAATCTTGCCCCTGGATATGCCGCGCCAGGTATAAGGCAAAATCGTTTTCAAATACAAAAATCAGCTGATTTTCTTTTGGGTCGAGGTGGTGACAATATAAGAGCTAGAGAAAAAGCTAAATTTGCTAATATAAAAAGGGCACTAGCAGCAGATCGTATTAATGATCCCCAAAGAACTAAAACTTATACAGTTAGAGAAGGTGGTGCAGATGGTACTAGCCAGACGTTTAGAGAACCTATAAAATACGAAACCGCTGGACAAGAAATTTTAAGTAATCTAGGTGCGGCTGAAAGAGGAACCGGGATGTCTAGTTCTTCTAGCTTGGGCGGTATGACTGCCCAAGAGGCTTTGACAAACTACGGACAGAGATCGACATTAATTGGGGAAACTCAAGGCAGACCTGCACCTCAAAGTGCAGGTAGTGGTGTTATGATCTATGGGCGTGCACCAGATAATACAATTAACTTAGACCCAAGCGCAGGTACAGATTTTTCTAGAAAAATTATTTAGGCAAATCGTTTAATATGCCAGTATTTCACAGAAGTCAGCGGCTACAGATTTATGGTAGCCGTGTAGAAGTAACTCAACTACACAACTCTAGGTATGAGCTTGTAGTTAGGTGTACAGCTAACAATGATACCGAGGCTTGGTATAATTCTAATAAAGCTCAAATCTTTGCAAATTTTGGAACTCTTTATGATGCCCAGATGTCTATTGAGGGTATTGATCCTAGAACCGGGGAAGCATATCCCAATATGGTTTTGGTTCAAAATGAAGCAGGTTTTACAAGAACTGGTGATTATGTAATAACTTTTATATATGAAACTCTTACGGATACATATGTACAAGAAAGTCAAGAAAAGGTAGATCACGAGTTAAACGGTCTGCGTAGAGTAACTAGAACAATTATTGCAAAGTCTGGAACTTCTTATGCTAAAGTTATAGGTTCTGCTACAATTACTCACTCTGCTCTTGGTTATGGGTCTAAAACTCTAACTCTTGCTTCGGTGCAAGAAGATGTTTTGGATTCAAACGAAGGAGGTTTTGTTAGACTTCAAGAAACCTGGTTGGAAGCAGGAGAACTTTCACAAGTTAAAAATAATTTGAAGGACGGAATCATTCAAGTAACTACGGAATTTCTTGTTACAGAAGGAACTACAGTAGGTCCAATCATTAGACGGTCAGAAGATAATACTAATGGATTAAAAACAATTAGTGTTACTACTCTTCAAAAGAAAGACGGAACATCTGTATTGGCTGGTTTAGACGCAGATGGCGTAGCCACAACCCCTATATCCACTCATAGTAGTTTAAATGCTTTTACATATCCAGGAGTTGTAAATTTAGTAAAAAGAACTATTGATGCTCGGTCATATTCAGATAGAGATGACATTACATCATTTGAATACTATTTAACGCCTCCTGCTGAATCTTTAATAACTACTACAACATCTGTTCTTGTGCAGACTAAGGATACATTAGTAGATGCAGATAAGACTTTTAATGGCTCGACTCAAGGACTATGGAATCCAGAATCTTGGGCTTCTTCGTATTCTTCTGGGGTAGATATAAATAAAAATCCTTTTAGCAGAACTGATGCCCTACGGAGTTATCGAGCTTTATCAGATTTAGATGTTCTTGTTACCGAACCAGCAGAAGATTTTAGCGGAAACTTTTTAATTAATGGAAGACCAATACTTAATGGAAATTCTGCTAATATAGGTATGAAAGGAGGTCCAGCCGACCCAGAGGGTGGAAGTTATGTTTTAGATATAACTATAGTTCCTGCTTTTGAAACAGTAGATGGTACAGTTGCATTTAAAAAAAGAATTACTACGGCAACAATCCCTACAAGGACAGTTAGTTATGTCCCAGAAGGAGCAGAACAAGTAGGAACTTCGTTTTCTAGTGCATCTGGAAGATTCCACAATTCATCTGGAGTAAATCCTATTGTATGTGGAACCGGGACTTCTCCATCACTTACTTTAGATTTTAATAAAGCACCCGCAAATGCTTCTGATTTAGAACATAGTTGTATTGCAATAACAAAGGGCGGTGTGACTGTACGTGATGCTAACGGTAATGTTACATCTGGAATTGAAGAGGCTAGAGTAATTACTGATTATAATTCAACTACAAAAAAGGTAACACTTAGTTCCGATCTCGTTAACTCTGCGGATTATATGAGCGATGGGGACATTACCTTTTATACACTTTACGGCTTTGAAAGAGAGGGTTTTATATCTCAAAATATTCCAAACGCAGCACAAGTTGTTTCAAATACAAAGTTTTTATTAGATCACACTAAAACTAAAATTCCTCGTAACGCTACATTTAATAACGTATTTAAAAACGTAGTGTTACACATTACGGCAGGTGTGGGTTCTGGAGAATCTAAAACAATTACCGCCTACGATGGTGCAAGTGGCGAAGTAACAGTTGCTTCTGCTTTTACTGCTACCCTAGATCAAACATCAAAATATAGACTAGGACCCGCGTAATGCCTTCAGAATCTGAACTAAATGATAGAAATTCTGCATCCCGTGCTAGAGAGCAAATAAGCAGAAGAAATAGATCAGAGCTAAGATTTGTTAGAAATTTAGAAAAACAAGCTCTAAATACAACTGGTAACTCTGCAAGGAGGCGAGAAATAAGAGGAGCTGCGAATGATATGCGAGCACTTATTACGGCTCGCACAGTAGATGAAAGAGGTAAATTAGAGGAAGGTATTATTTACGACAGTAAACAGTATGCAAAACCTACTTTTAATAGTGAAGGAACTAAGGATAAGGCAACTGACGACGAGGGAATAGACTCAATTAGCAGTGAGGATACTCCCGGTAATAGTCAAGGCGGTGCTTCAGGTGGTGTGCCAAATGACAATTCAACTCCTCCACCAGAAGACCCAGACGATGGCAGTCTTAGAGAAAATGATTGGTATAATTATGCCAATGAGGGTAATCAAGACCTTGTATTTGGAACTCCAGGAGCAAGGGGTTCCGTAAATGGCTTAAAAATAAATTATTCTGGTTTAGTTCTTGCACCAGATGAAGCAGACGGAGGGTTTGTTGTAAGAACTCCAGGAGGATCAGATTTAATAACTGTGTTTATGCAAGATTTGCCAGGTACGGTAAGCGATTCTGATCCTGCAAAATTTAGAAGCATCTTGGTGTGTAGCAGTAATAGCTTAAAAGAGATGTATGTTTTAGGAACGGCTCCAGAAACTCCCGCTACTCCATAATGGCTATTTGGAATTTAGATACGCTTGATTCCGTTGTTGATGCTGCTAGGGGAGCCAAGTTTCCTGCACCCTATGTAGAAGGCGTTCCTCAAGGTGTCACAAGAGATGGTCCGCAGGACAATCCGTTTGAAGGAACTGCTTCTATTTTAGGAACTTATAGAACTGGTGCTAATTCCAGTGGTAGTAATAAGTATATGCATTACTGCACCAGAATGCTTAGATGGAGCGACATTGATTTAACTGACATTCCCAACATAGGAAATAGAGATACTTGTCACGTTACAAACAGGTTTGGTGACCTTGGAGGTATGCTAGGCTACGGCAACGATGGCGATACGGGAAAGTCCAACAGCGTTGAAACAAGACCGTTGCACGGCAGCAGAACTTATGATTTAAACGATGGTATAAACAGGTATAGATTTGATCCAGTTTCTACGGTAAAGTATTCTCAATACACTAGCAGAGGAATGAGATACTCAAATGATTTTGGCGGTCACCCATTTGCGGGTATGACCTGCGGATGGCAACCAGGAGCATCGGATAGTAGTTTTCATTGGAACCCAAGTTCTAGCGAGCTAACAACAATATCAAGCGATATAGCATCTAACCTAACATCAAAATCAACTACATTGGCAGCCCTACAGGCACTTGACTACACTTGGAATTTGTGTGTTATTGCTTGGTGCTGGGCTGGTTACCGAAGAGCGGGAGATCACGGTGCTGGTCCCAAAACTTATCAAGGTGCAAGTTCAAGAGGAGTGAACGAAGTGGATATTTCTTATTTTCCATTTATTTATTAAAAAACATTATCATCCAGTTACCGAAAGGGCCTTATTGGGTTAATTCAGGGAAACTCCCATTGGGACAATCCTGAGCCAAGCCTTAGCAGGAATGCTTTGGAAGGTGCAACGACTAGGAGACGAGTCCAGAACGGACAGTAATTCTCCCACGAACGCCCAACATTAAACAATGAAGATATAGTCTGAACTGCATAGTAATATGCAGAAGTAGTGGATAAAGAGCCATTGCGATAACAGTGTTGCGCTCGCCGAAAAGCGGAGGGTCTTGCCCCCAGGAGACTGGGGGCATTGCCCAAAGCCCAGGCTCAAATATTGGCGAGTCGGTAACTGGATAATTTTTACAACACTAACCATATATGATATAATAGAACGCAATGGCTACAAACTTTAATATAAACGACTTTCTTGGTGGAGGCTCAAGCTCCAACTTTGGCAACTTTGGTGATACTTCAACTCCAGCGGATTTCTTTACGCCAGCCCCTAATACTGCTCCTAGCAATCCATTTGCCATTGATCAATTTCAAGATTCCTATTTTAATTCTCCGCAGGTAGATGCTTCCCTTCTTGGATTTCAAGGATCACCCAATACATTTCAAAATCTTCCCGATAGTTTTCAAAACTTGCAGACTCCTAACTTTGGAAGTCCCTTTAGTCCTCCTAGTTTTGCTAGCCTTGATAGGCAAATGCAATCAACTTCTGGTCAAAGTAATCCATTGTTTGGAAACCAGTCTTTTGAGCAGAATGCCAGCAATTTACTTAGTAATCTTCAAAGGGAAAATGAGCGTTTAAATACTTCTATAAATAACCTTGCTCCTAGAATCTCATCTGAGCCGGGTGCAGGTCTAGAGCCATTCAATAGGTTTAATCCCACTACTCAGCAATTTGAGCAATTATTTGGAAATCAATCTGCTCGATTACCTTCTGCTGATGTATTTGTCGAAGGAGAAACTGGATTTAATGATGGAGCAAGATTTTTAGAAAGTATTATAAATCAAGCACAACAAAATGCAGATAATTTTACTGGTGTTCTTACTCCTGAAAAACTTCAACAAGCTCAAGAACTAGGTCAATTGATGGGTACTGGTGATCCTACTCAAGTTATGAATATGGGCAATCTAAATCCGGGTCCTAATAGTGTTCAATATGGAAGCGAATCTAATCCCGTAAGTGCCGAAGATTTGAACAAGTTGTTAAATATGCAACAAGGTCAGGAAGCACAAGCTGACAATCAGAGAAGGACGGAGTTTATGAAAACAGACCCAACCTTTGTAAAGGGAATGGCTGAGATGAACAAAGCTCAAGAAGAATCACGGGCCGCTTTTGACAGGGCTAGTGCCTTACGTACACAAGAGTTAGAGAACCGTATTCCTTTTAATGCTACTTTTAACTATGACAAGCAAGGCAATAAAGTTCTTGCGGGAGAGTCTGCTAGGGCTACAGGTGAAGGACCTGACATAACTCAAGCGGAGGCTAATGCTATTGCAAAGGGCAAAATGTATAGAGCATCCGCAGCAGATAAGGCTAGAGGTATTCAAGCAGAAATGGCAGTTCAAAAAAGACTGCAAGAGAAGCAGTTGAATCAATCCGCAGAAGCTGTAAAAGGCTTTTTAACTCAAAATGGATTTGGTAAAGAGTTAGACATTAAGGGCATTCGTGCAGGTATAGAAGCTACGGGTAGTCCTCAAGCCTTTGTTAAGATGTACGGAGGTTTGCAAGCAGATTTATCTGTAGCTCAAAAAAATAAACTTGATAACTCAATGGAAGGATATGGGCGATATGGAGCAAAGTTAAAAGACTCAACATTGATGAAGCGTAGAGATAGCAACGAGACGGTTATGATGGGTCAAAATATGGAGACTGGTCAATGGGGAATTGTTGGACGAGATGCCGTATTTAAACCAGAAGATATAACCAAATGGTCACCTACATCATCTGCAGATGTAAAAGATGCTAGGAATAAGGCTCTTGAGCTTCAAACAGGTATATTTGAAGAATCTGGTGGCGTAGGAACTCTTGAAAGATTCAAAAAATCAAGAGAAATGAGCGAAGAAGGTTTTGCGGAATTTGTTAGGAACCTAAAGGGTAAAATACAAAACATTATTGGTCAGGAGTTAGACCCCCAAGCTCAGAGAAATCTTGTTGCAAGAGCAGGTTTCCAAGCATTGCTTGGTGAGATTAGAATAGATGTTCTTGGTCCGGGTGTATTGACAGAAATAGATGCACAAAGACTTATTGAAGCTATGGGTGGTTATGGTATGACAAGTGACAGAGAGACAAGTCTTGTGCTTATTCAGCAATTAATAGATAAAAAGAAAAGAACACTTGAAGGAAAATTGACAGTTTATGACCAATACAGAACAACCTTTGATATATTGGAAAACGAGTTGCCATTTATGTCCGTTGATAACGTCGAGAGGGTAAGATTTGGAGACTTTGGTCGAAATAAAAATGCTACTGCCCCAGTAAATATTAACAGTTTGTTTAATCCTTAAAAATCAAATATGGAGTTAAATCTTGATTATATTTCTACACTTTCAGACGAACAACTAGAAAGTGTACTACCTCAACTTAGCGGTGAGCAATACTCGGCTATAGAAGGAGTTCTTGCTAGGCGACAAGGCTTTGATACGCCTGTGTTTCAACCTGGTCCGATTGATACTGGCTATCAGCAAAGATATGATGCGACCCAAAACATATTAAGTGGTCAGTTCATTAGAGATATAGATACTCAGCTACAGGAAGAAAACATACTCCCATTTTTAAGACCAGAACAAACTGGTGGATTTATGCCGCAAATGCCAATGGGCGGTTCTCCTATGTCTATGAAAAACCCTGGGTATAGCGTAGAAAGAAATCGTAGAATCCAAGAAACATTGTTAAGTAATCTATCTGAAGCCCTAGCTATAGATGAAAGTCAAATTGATATAACATCTGGACTTGGGGACATTATTAACAGAAGTTTGCTGTCTTTCCAAGAAGACCCGCAAGGCAAATTTGACTTCTTGTCAGATCAATATGGACAAGATAATGTTAGACAATTTAGCATTGGCAATAAGCCATCATTCCTAGTTAAAAAAGATGGCAAGGAAGTATTGGTAGATGAGCAAGGTGCTGCATTTGGTGATGTCTTAGATTTAGTCAGACCTGGTTTAGTTTTAGGTGCAGAAATAGGAGCATCCTTTATTCCGGGAGCAGTTACACCAAGGGCGTTAGCAAAATTTCCTATAATGACTAGAGCCTTTGCTGCGGGTACAGGTGCAGCAGGAGGAGAACTTTTATCAGAAACTATTGAGGCGGGTCCAATCCGATCAGAAAATCTTGGTGAATTTTCAGAGGGAGTAGAGGGTTTACAGTCGCTAAAAAGAGGTGGCATAGCAGGAGCATTTGACCTTGGATTTGGTGGAACATTTGCCCTTGGAGCTAAAGTATTTACTCCACCTGGAGTACGGGGTGCTGACCTTTCTCAAGAGGATTTTCTTCGTGTATTACAAAGAATGGAGCAAAGAACTGGCGTAGATATAGTAGATAAAACTACTCCAGCGATGCGAGCAGGAACAAGGGCAACCGAAGTAGAAAGCGAAGTTGTTAGTAAGCTAGAGACAGTAGGTGTGTCAGATGATATGCAGCCTACAGTAGTTCGGAATAGAAAAGCATTTAATAGTGCTTTAGGAGCTATAATTAAAAAAGTAAAAGGTGAAGAGGTTGATTTTTCAGAGCTATCTAAAATAGGTAAAGAGCATTTTGAAGCCCTAGAGCAAGCTGCATTAGATTCCGCAGAAGGTGCTAGGGATCAAGCGGCTAAAGCTACGGCTAAATACTTCAAGGACTTAGGTGAAAGTGTAATGGCTGAAGCGGTACGCAAAACATCTAAAGAATTAGGTGAGGATTTGCAAAGAAGTGTTAGAAATATCTTTAATGCAAATAAGGCTCAAGTAGATGCTCTTTATGATGAAGCTCTGTCTATAGGTGATGACATACCGGGCATATCAATGCTAGATGTGGCAAGGCGTTTGCTCAACATAGATGCACTATCAAAAGAGTTGCCTACAGGCATTGATGAGAGAGTAATTAGGTCGTTCATTCCTAAAAATGTTTTAATAGAGTTAAGCAGGGCAGGAGACTTGAGCAAACAGGCAAAAGCACGATTAAAGCAAATAGCTGAGTTTGAGGATTCCAAACTTGGGCTAGAAGGAGATCAGTTTACATTTACTGCCTTGCTTGAGGGTATAGCAGAAGTAACCGATCCGGGCGAGCCACTTCAACTAACATTTAGAAACTTGGTAAACGCTAAGAAGCAATTAAACCAAGTGTATGGGCAAGCCGCACGAGGAGACTATCTAGAAAAGAAACAATTAAGAAGTATGATTGATTCTTTGGATGGACTAATGGAGGGTATGGCAAGAGAAGCTGATTCGGATGCGTTTGATGTTTTGCAATCTGCCAACAAACTCTGGAAAGAGAAAAGACTTCCTTTGCTCGAAGATAGAAACCTTCAAAGTATTTTGGGCAACACTAAGGCTTCTTTAAGCCCAAGCGGAGTGACCGATGCCCTAATCAGCAAAGGTCGCGATCAAGTCCAAGGTCTAGTTGCGCTTAGAAATGCTGCTCCAGACCCAGAAGCATTCTCTAAAGACGTAAGAGAATCGGCTGTTAATTCAATTTTTGCCGCAACTGAAAACGCTGATGGTCAAATTGATTTGGGAAGATTAAACAATATCTTAAAAAACAATGATTTAATTGATGAGTTTTTTGACAGGGATACAGTAAGAGGTTTGCAACGATTGGCTAGAACTTACTCTGGTAGATCAAAAAATTTATTAAACCTTTCAAATGATCCAACAGTTTCCCCAGAAACTTTAAGAAAACTGTTAGCACCAGATGCACCCCTTAGCTCTGCGGACAAATACATCCTTAAAGGTCAGCTTAACGACCAGAGGGCTTTATCTAATAGAATAAAAGCGATAAATGCAAATGAGGCTTCTGTGATTCTAAGAGAGGGTGCAGATATGCTTGTTGATAATACAAACAGTACTGTAAATACTCTATTAAATCTTAAAAGTGCTTCACAGGTTGAAATATTTATGGATTCCCTTGACGAAGCGGGTCAAGAGGGCGTAAGAGCTTTAGTCAGAAAAAGAATATTCGATAGTGCCGTGCCTGGCAGCGACGGAGCTAGAATGGGAGATCAGTTCGGTGGAGCTAGATTGCCAAGTGCGGATTCTAAAATATTTAAAGATTTGAGAGATACTACCTCTACTCCTTACGAGGTAGCTAAAAAAATTCTAGGCGAAGATGGTGTGCAGGATGTCTTAGACCTAGTAACGATCCTGGATAGAGTTGGCAGAGATGCTCAACAGGAAGCTACTGGATTGCTCAAGGGAACTCAAGCTCAAGCTATTGGTAGAGGTGGACAGGCCCAAGCAACTTTTATGCCCAGAATAATTAGTACGCTAAATTTAGATCTGCCTTATACTAAACTTCTAGGTATAGCTATGACTAGCGAGAACTTTTTAAATCTAGTGGGTAAGGGTAAACCTGCCGATATTACATTAGCTATCTTGCCAGCTATCTATAGCTCTGATAATGCCTTCCAAGTATTCACACAAATGGTTTCGGAAGACCCAAGTTTAATTGGAGCAATTGATATTCTAACTCAAGCGGTAGATGTGCAGAACTCCGACCTTCTTAGGTAGGCACAAGAAAGGGTAACCCTTTTGAGGCTACCCTTTCCCAACATACCCCATTATACTATGAAGGGGCTAACCAAAAGGCGGGAAGTGTACTGGGATAGAAGAAAGGACGAAAAACTCCTAACCCTATACTTTTATTCCCTCTCCTCTTGGTTAGCCAAAAGTCTATTCTCTAGATTATGAATCTTAGTTTTTAGCCCACCTATGTCAAGGTTAAGCTGTTTATTTTGCTCAGTAAGTGCGTCACAGCACTTAGCCATAGCGTCTAATCCAGCAGTTAATATTTTTTCGCTTGTGGCGTTCATTACTTGTCTTACGATTTCGGTCATTTATTGGAATCTTCCTATATTGTTGATGAATTTAAATTTACCAGTTAGGTCACGCTCACCCTCCCGGTTTTTGGCTATTTTATAATTTAGTTCTATGTAGGGGTATTCAGCGTCAAATACCTTACAATCATTTAGATCGCCACCCTTTGCCCACATAAGCAGGATAACGTCTGCATCATTCTCAATGTCCCCGGAGTCCTTGAGGTCGTGGATGTTAAGACCGCTGTCGCGTCTAGCACCCTCTCGATTGACTTGAGCAAGGAGAATAATAGGTATATTAAGCTCTATGGCAAGCTGCTTAATGCCGTGAGAAATGTAAGCAATGCCGTCATTTTTGGACATCTTTGTGTCATATGGTATAAGTTGCAGATAGTCAATGACTAAGGCTTTTATGCCATACTTTCGCTTCATAGCTCTAGCCTTAGAACGCAAATCTCCAACACCCCGGACATAGTTTTCTACGTAGATAGGAGCTTGCTCAACCTTCTCTAGAACCCTATACACTTGATCCCTTTCCTGCTGAGTGACCACTTGATCCCTAAACCTTCTGAGGTTTACGGCACTAGCCGTTTGCAGGATTCTCTTGGTCAGTTGTTCTGTAGGCATCTCAAAGCTAAATATGCCAACTGGCTTGTTGTCCATAACAGCGGATCTCAAAACTATATTGAGAGCCAATTGGCTTTTACCGCAAGACGTTGGAGCAGATATAACGAATACTTCCCCGTTGCCGATACCGCCCTCATCTAGCTTTGCGTCCAAATGATCGATGCCAGTGCTTAGGGTATCAAAGACGTATTCACCCCTATCCATCTGGTTGAGCTTATTCTTTAGATCAGTAGAGGCTTGTTTGACGTTTACCGACTTGTCATTACTGTCGCTAATCTTGCGTATATGGCTGTCTATGTCGTTGCACACCACATCTGCCTTAACTCCAGTTGAAATGGATTCTATGGCTAATCTCGACGCTCTAAGGATGTCTCTAGCCTGTGACCTCTCCTTGACAATCTCAGATGCTGCCATAGCAACAGGATAAGACTGTGCGTAGTGCATAGTGGCGTAGAGTCCAGGTAAACCGCCTATGGCGTTTTCCTTGTTATTTTCCCTTACCTTGTCGTAAGCAGTTATCTCGTCGAGAGGCTTGCTCTCATTGGCAAGCTCAACGATTGCCTCGTATAGTATCTTGCAAGCCGTATCGTAAAAATCTTCTTTACTGATTACGGCTGAAATTCTATCAAATGTATCCTGCCCGTCTGTAAGGCAGGACGCTATGATTACTCGCTCGGACTCAACGTCGTGCGGTTGTATAATATCATTATTGTTCATCCTTTTATAAAATGGTGGAGGTGGCAGGAATTGCACCTGCGTCTCTAGCCAAAGCCAGATCGAGACTATTGCACCCCCTAAAAAGCCCCGCCCTTGTGGGCGAGGCTGAGTGGTTAGAACGGCATTACGTCGTCCGCTTCAACGGCAGCCTTGGGCTGTTCCTTCTTCTCTTGGAAGTCGGACACCTTTCCGCTAATGAAGTTCACTCCAGACTTGGACTGCTTTTTCCAACCTGCCAAGCGTTTTTCAACGCCATCTATGTTGATTTTGCCAGTTACGTCTGGTTGACCTTCGTTCTGTTTGTTCTTGTTCGGAAACAAGGCAAACGAGTTTGTATCATCGTATTGAGCCATAGTTATATATTATATGATGTCATCGAGTTGTTGAACTCTCCGAGTTGTTGTTTTGGTTGCGTTGGACTTTCCGTGCGTATTAGTTGCATCTGGGTCTAACGAAGAATCTGAAATACAGAATAGATTTCCTAATGCTCGCTTCAAGCTATAGGATGCGGCACTACCAGTAATCTGAGCGTCATCCATACCTTTCTTGTTTTCTGCTTCCTTGGCAAGCCCGGTCGTAGAAATGAAATCGCCCGTATCCACATCAGTCAAGGTGGATGTTGTCTGCACATATACCCTACCGCCAATCTCCACCATCTGGTCTTGACTGACAAGGATACAGCACCACTCCCCCAATAAAGGTTTTAATGCTGATAGTATACCTTCTGCGGATCGATAGTTGTAGTTACCGAAGTTATTAGTCTGCCCCTTAGGAGCTTTCAAAGAGGACTGTATCCCCTGCATTTTGTGACGTATAGTCAACTTTTTTGTTACTGTCTTTTTTGGCTTGTCCATAATTATTTATACTTTCTCTTTATTAGAGAAGTTCGATACAACAAAGACCTGTCGGAAGTGCTGTTGCAAGAACTAATTTGCATTTTAGAGCATTTATTTTTTTTGAGTATATTTACCTGTTCCTCTTTGCTTGATCGATTGAAACGTGAAATGATTTGTCTAAGACCCTTGGGGTGCAGATAATCCATATCGCCCTTGTCTATGTATTTGCATACATTCTTTAGAGCAGAAGAAAGATCAACCGAAGCACAAGACCCAAATCTTTTCCAAGAGTTTTCTATCTTTCCTAGCCAGGAATTGGATTGCCTGTGAATTACTCCACGAACCATACCAGTATCGTGGTTGTGATCTAGGACTGCATCCTCTAGGTCGCATTCAAATATCGGACACTTCTCTGGCTTGTTATCCTCACGAAACTTTGCGATCTTAGTATATGGGATATATTTCAGAGCAGACCCTTCTCTTTAAGCAAAACTTTCCATCTGCCAAAGGTGCAGTAATGTATTCCCATCTGCTCACAACCATACTTTATAGTGTGACCCTCCTTTTTCATCTCTTCGATTGATTTGATAATATGAAGTTTTTCCTTGGTAACCACCTTCCTGCCTTGGACGTTTTTGGCTGAAGGCATAAAATCTATGCCCCCGGATTCCCTCGCCACCTTCTCGTTCTCCAGAAATTCTTTTTCTATTCTGTCCGCTGCCCAGGTCATAAAGCTACTAATTGAGCTTGTTCCAATAGCGTCGTAATCGTTGTTAATCATTTCTTTGAACGGTAGTAGTCAGCCATATACTGAACAGTTGTTTCGAGTCGATCAAGGATGCGTTGAGGGTTAACGCCTTCAGCAACCTTGAGGTTGTTAAGAATCTCTACGTCGCTAGCACGACCGCCTAGTGTGCGACCGAAGCCGTAGCGACCATCCGTAAACACAAAGCGATTATTTTCGGTTGTGCGTAAAACCATAGGCTTGCCATCGACGATGTAAGCCTTGCCGAGTGTGAGTGTGTTTTGGTATTCCATAGTAGGTAGTATATTTATTTCCTTATTTATTTTATCCTTTTTATTGATATTAATTTTGCCCGTCCACCCCTTTTTAGAGTTCCGAACCGATCCTTCTTCAATCTAGTTCTGAAGATGTAAGATAGGGCTTGATTTTCGTCATTAGCCCACTTGTCAGATTTCTGTATATTGTTAGAAGGGATGTCGTTCCTCTGTATAGTTATTTGATACTCATTCATATAGTCTACTAAACAGGGTAACAAAAGCCTTTGAAGCTACTTGTGGAACAACTCCGTTCCCCAAGAGCCTAAGTCTGTCGATCCTATGGGAAGACCCATTAGCTGCTCCACCCAATCCGGGTTGAGCTTTCCGCTTGCCCTCTGGAGGTTTGGCTGTGACTCTAGGTGCTTCCCACTCTTCTTGAGGCTCTCCAGGTCTATTGGGGAATCGGTAGTTGGACGGCTCGATGGATCGTATTCTACCATCTGGGGCAGGGCATCCATCCTGCTCTTGCCATCCTTGCGGATCATACTCTCTGGTCTGTAGCCACCCTTGTAATCCCTCGCTCTTGGCGTTGCCCACTTCTTCTGCTCCTCGTGAGTCTCCACCGCATCCCTCAGCTTGGCTCCAAAGGTCTGGTTGCTCTTGTGCCTCTTGCTCTTGAACACTCCGTCCTCTATCACCGTCTCTATCCGACCGCCCTCCGCATCCGATGTTCTCGGTGTTGGAAAGTTTGTGGCTTCCTCGGCTCTGATCGCATCTGCGGCTCTCCTTACCTTCAGATATAGTTTCATCGAGTCCTTGTATGCTTGCACCGACGTTTCGTCCACCTGCTCCCTCAAGTTCGATGGATCTGTCCTGCCCTTCCGACTTGTCGTCGCTTGCCTCATCGCAGCCTCGTAACTCCTTGGTGGTAGGGTATCCATCGTGTTGGGTGTTGCCCAATTCCTGGCTTGATCCGCTAGGGGTATTCCCCCGTTGACCTGTTTCTCCTCCTCCAGTAAGGCTATCTTTTCTCTGAGTTGGATGTTGTTCCATTTGCCTTTTTTGATTTGTTCCAATCTCATTCCCCCAGATGTTTCCGCAATCGTTGGCGTGGGCCAAGATGAAGACTCTTTTTCTTTGGTGAGGTGCGCCAACTTCACTCGCTGAGAATACTCCTGCCTCTGCATAGTAACCCAATCCTTCCAGTTCTCTGAGGACATATTGGAGAACCGATTCTCCCTCGGCTGTTTTTGCTGAGATAATTCCTTCAACATTTTCGAGGAAAACAATTCTAGGTTTGCACTCCCGGATTCCGTCTCGGATGTAAGGGAACAGATGTCTGGGGTCTTCAGTTCCGCGACGCGCTCCTGCATTTGAGAAAGGCTGACACGGGAATCCTCCAGAGAGGATGTCCACCTTTCCACAAAATTTTCCGAATGGGAAGGCTTTAAGATTAGAGAAGATAGGTGCTGTATCCAAGACACCCGTTTCCATCTCTTTGACCAAGTTGGCGATGCAGTAGGTTTCGATCTCCACATAAGCGATTTCTCTGAGAGTTGGGAAAACTGCTCGCAGTCCACGCCCAATTCCTTCATATCCGCTACATAGCGAGAGGTGTGTAAGTTCTTTGGTATTATCCACATTGTATCCTTTTTTTTATTTTGTTATTATTGTTTAGCACTAAGAATTAGTGCATCTTTGTTGTATAAATATCCAACCGTTTTATCTATTGACTTAGTATTCTTGAAGTCCGTATGCCAAGGCATCTCTCTTTCTTGGAATCTAAAGTCATAGTTATTCCTAATTAATTTTGAAATGTTCCAGATGTAAAGTAAAAATTCAAACTCATTCACATATATGAAGTCCTTCTTAACTGATTCGGCAATGCCAGTATTGGTATCCACCTTCAGCTGCTCGATTATCCAAGGGTCGTAAGACTTTCTTCTGGATTTTATTTCAAACAGGTAGTTGTCATTTTCGTAATCGAAATAACTAAATTGGTCTACAGCCTTGATGAGCTTATTCATCTTAGGAAATAAAACCATTAACTGCTCTGCTACTTCGTTCTCCTTCATTTGCCTTTGGGCATCCAGTCCATCCAGTATAATTTAGACAAGTATCTGAATCTCGTCACACCCTTCTTGGCTTGTGCCTTAGTCCAGTTCTTGTGGTAGTGCTTTCTGGATTCCACACAAATGCAAACACTTGTGATGCCCGGATCGTAGTCCAGTCCCATAACATCCTTTAGGAATCTTGCTTCTATAGCTAACTGTGTGCAATCCTTCTCTTCGTAAAACTTGCCACCAGTTCCCTTGGTATCCCTGCACTTATAATCAAACAGATGATACTTACCTTCCACCTTTGCTATTAAATCAACGGAGCCTACTGATTTGAATTTATTACAAAACAAAATCTTCTCTGTTGCTATTGGCTCTATGTCGTGATCGGACATAAAGTCTATAAACGGTAAAGCCCACCTATCCCAAGCGGTGACGGATTCCTGGTCTATGTTACCAGTCCTCATAATGGATTCTATCTGATGCTCTAGTCTAGCGTGAACGGCAGTTCCAAATTCAGAGCTACTGATAGGCTTGCCGTCCAATGGGTTTGTTCGGAAGCCATACTTCATCTCCATTAAGTCCCTACTGCTAGCTTCTGGGTGGATTCTAGCTAGTTCTACTAATTTTCTGGGTGTCCATATATTATCTAAGAAGTCACTCTTCTTGCTCGATAATATAGTTGTTACTGAGGGTAATGCACCGAGCTTCTTGGCTTGGCTTGGGGTTCTCGCTTTCGTGAGAAATGGCTCTTGAGAGCAATCGTAGAAATGGCTCATTTGATTTTTTGGTTTAAGAATTTGTCGGCTGCATTCTGTATGCTCGCAAGAGCTTCTTCTGTGTCCGAATTGAGGTTATCTAAAAGCTCCATCCAGTTTCTTTTTTCGTCTTGCAGTTGAATACGTTGCTCTTGCATACGCTCTATCTTGTAGGAAAGGATTCTGGATTCTTTACGAATCATATCAATCCTTGTTTCTATTCTCTCTTCTTGGTCTTGTTGGTATTTATTACACATAAGGCTTTATATTTATTATATTTATATCTGGTATTGGTTGATCAGTTTTGATCGAGGCTGTTCTGATATTGGACACCACTCTTTTCCAGTAATCAGATCGCTTAACTTCTCGGTAAAGACCGGGTGAAAGTGTAAACCACTTGGTCTTGTCGTATCTCTTCTTATTGTAGTTAGATACAGTCAAAGCTCCTTGCTTGGATAATGATCTAAAGGTTCTAGCTATCTGCTGCTCCGTCAAAAAAGGGAAGTAAGGAATCCAACCCTTAGCTGAATTGTAAGTCCAATACTTCCCTTCTCTCTTATTGCGGTTCTGTTTTTCGTTTAGCAAAACAAAGAATATAATTGTGTGCAGAATCACGGATTCCCTTAGACCATACTTTTCAGCGTGAGCCTTGAGGAATGATTGTTGGTCGTGCATTCGTAATAGTCTGCCATCTTGTTCATCTCTTGTTCAAACCTTTTCCGACCCATCACCTCTAAAGGTTGAAAGTCGTCGGTTTCCATTTTGTTCGAGGACTCGATTGCCATACATAAAGTGCTAGGCAAACCATCCTGGGCAAAGAGATCATATAGCTTCTCGGCTTCCTCTCTCTTGTTAAATACGTGAGCATACTGGGAATAAGTTCCTCTTGGGTTGCAGGTTACTATCCACATACAACTACCTCCGATTGAAGCTCTGCCCTATAATTAATTTCAGTAACAGAGATTTGCACATCTGCATCTCTCCCTGCTACAACGTAAATGCTTCCGTCATCTTCATATGCGGAGACATCGTTTTCCTTAAACCATTTTAAGGCTAGTTTAATTTTATCTTTCATAGTTCGTCCTTTATCGCCCATCGTAATAGGTTATATATTTATAGTTCGCCAAAGCTCTGACCCTAATAGCCATCTCCTTGTCTCTCTCTTCCTGTAAGAGTTGCTTGTTAGCCTCTCTACGCATTTCGTCTTCTTGCTGTTCAAAAAGACCTCTCTTATCCTCTTCGGATAGCCAGTTTATTGTGTCCATTTTTTTCCTTTGTTTGGTTGTTAATTAACCTCTGTGACTCAGAGATTCATCGATACACTCCGATAATGCCAATACTTTGCAAGCAAAATATGGCACACCTTTTTCTAAGTATTTAGTCTCAACGTCATTCAAGTAAGACTTGGGAATGTGGTTGTTAACCATAAAAGCCTTTCTTAGTTCCTTCGTTCTCTTAGCGATTTCCTTTGATCTCAAAACGAAGTCCTTAATGATTTGATCCGCCTCCCTTAGAGATAGATTGTCCTGGGTTTTTTGCGGGTTCTTTTTTCTTTTGAATATATTCATAGGCTCATTCTCAGGCCCATCCCGGTTACTGTCAAGCCTTCTCTTACTAGATATAGTTCACCTCTTACTCTTAGGCACTATATATAGTAGTTCCGTTATCGATAATCACTATTACCGGGTATCAAAAGGGTGACCCCTTTTCTCTTTTGGCTGCGGGCTGCTACAAAAAGGGTGACCCCCTATAGGTGCAGATCGTCCAGGTCTTTGGGCAAAGTTCCGTCATCGATCCACTTCTGGGTTTGAGCAAGGCACATAGAGTTCCAGATGACTGCACCGAGGTGATCCTCTGCCGTGCAACCGTCCGTATATGCCCACAGGTGGCGGTTAATACTGTCAACGTATCTGGACAATGGAATGCCCTTTCTCCAGTTGTCTCTGCCATACTTGGTAGCACCATCCTCGAAGCGTCTAGAAGCCATCCTAAGAGCCTCTGTAGGCAACAGAGAAGGCATACCCTTGCCCTGCATTGCGTCGCGGACTGCACCCGTCGAAAACTCCGACCTTTCTCCGCTATCTGGTAAATTGCTTTTTTGTGTATCCATAAAAAAAGGGTGACCCTTTCGGATCACCCCTGTTGTAAATCTGTCTTGCGATTATGTCAATAGACCTAGCTCGTTCATAATTTCGTCAATGTGCTTCGCGTCCTTGCCGTAGCACTCGCTTTCCGTCACTTCGTCGTTAAGGTGGTCAGCGATCTCTTGCCAGTTTACATCCGCAAGGAA
>Ga0209535_1000865_pt1 | contig 21064 bp, 23 predicted proteins | sample LinPmetageLP28_FD_184041 | JGI IMG/M metagenome (GOLD analysis project Ga0209535, IMG submission 184041) | Marine viral communities from the Pacific Ocean - LP-28 (SPAdes) (version 2) | ecosystem: Environmental > Aquatic > Marine > Oceanic | place: Pacific Ocean | collected 2009-08-22
GCTCTAAACGGTGCACAAATGAAAGCCGAAGGCCAGGCAATTATGGATAAGATGATTGAAGAACTTAAACTTTATGTAGATGGTTCACAACCATTGATGTGGGTTATTGGCTAATGCGTGTCGAAGAATTTGTTACTAAACCTGAGATTGTCAACGAACACGAAATGGTGTTCAGTAGATCAGGTAGTAAACTAAAAACAAAATGGCGTTGTACCAGTGGTACAAGACGAGGTCGTGTAGTAGGCAATGCCAAAGACTGTGATGCACCTATAGATCAACGTAAGCGAGCACAAATGAAAGTGACTCGTAAAACCAAAAGCAAAGTTGCCGCAAGAAAAGCAAAGAAGACCAAGAGAGTAAATCCAGCAAGTAGACTATTAGGCATGCTGAACAAACTGCGTAAAGGCAGTGTAAGTTCGGGTGGTAAAGTTCAAAAAGCATACAAGCCGCCTAAATCAAGCCTCAAAGGCACAGTCGGGACAAAGAAAACAGTAAAAACAAAAAAATAGGTTGACATAGTTTCATTTACTGTTATAATGATACTATGGATATTATGATAGATATAGAAACTGTAGGTACCGGCCCTAATGCTTGTATTCTTACAATCGCGGCCCAAACTTTTGATCCTTTAAGTGTTGGTTACCATAAACAAGATTACTATGCAAGAGTTGATGTTGACAGTCAGCCAGACAGAGAAGTTGATGACGCAACTGTTGAATGGTGGTCTACACAACCACAACAAGCACAGGACGAAGCATTTTCAGAAGAGGGAAGAATTCCTTTGCGTGAAGCACTGGAAGAACTAAGCAAGATATGTTTTCATTGCAATCTTACATGGGCTAACGGTACAACGTTTGATATGGTTATACTTGAAAATGCAATGAAACACTTAAAACTTCCTATACCTTGGCAGTTTTGGAATGTGAGAGATGCACGTACAGTATATAGTTTGTACCCAGACTTGCCAAAGCCACGTGCAAGTCATCATGCACTTGAAGATTGTAGAAGACAGATTGATCTACTACAACAAACCCTAAAACACCTAAAGGTAGTAGGACTTAAATGATAGTTGGTATTTGCGGACTTATAGGCAGTGGTAAAGGAACTGTTGCTGATATATTAGTAGAACAAGGATTTACTAAAGTAAGTTTTGCTGACAAACTTAAAGACGGTGTTGCAACTATTTTTGATTGGGATAGAGCCATGCTCGAAGGTGATACCGACGAAAGCAGAGAGTGGCGTGAACAAACAGATGATTTTTGGACACAAGAGACTGGCAGGACTATAACACCTCGTGTGGTTCTACAAGAATTTGGTACAGAATGTATGCGTGAAGGCTTTGACAATGGAGTATGGGTAAGTCTATTAAAGAAACAGATGATAGACAATCCTGGAAACTATGTTGTGCCTGATGTGCGTTTTCGCAACGAACAAAATATGATACGAGAACTTGGTGGAGAAATTTGGCAAGTAAAACGAGGCAAAGATCCTGAATGGTTTGCGAGAGCTATATTTGATAATAATAATCTAGAAACAAGTAATTTAATGAGCGGTTATGATGTTCATGAAAGTGAATACAAATGGATAGATGTCAATACCAGATTTGATTTCATTCTTAATAACAATAGCACTCTTTTAGATTTACAATCTTTAGTCCTCAATCAAATCTCCAACTTTCCAAGGTAAGTCGAGTCTTACTATTTCAACACTACAATTTAGACAGACACTTCTAAGATTCGCAAGGTTACTATTCTTTAAGTTTCCATCCACATGGTATACAAGTATTTGTGCTCCACTTTTTGCTATAAAATTACAACGATCACAAATCTTCTTTTTTTGATACCCTTCGATTTGCCAACGAGCAACTTGGGCTTTCATTTTTCTATTTTTGCGTGTACAACTATCACATCTAGTACGATAGTGCTTCTTATCAGCTTTGATATAATTTACCGCAACTAAACGGCGGTTACATGCACTACAGATAGGTCTATTCATACGGATATTTAGCAACACAAACCTTTGCAAAGGGCAATAGTAACGGCGATATTTGAACGATTCTTATAAATATCATTAAGAGATTATAAAGCATTCAAAAGGAAGCAAAACATGGCACTAACATCCCCAGGCGTAGAAGTTACCGTAGTAGACGAAAGCAACTATCTTCCAGCCGCAACAAATTCAGTACCCTACATCCTGATAGCAACTGCACAAAATAAAGTAAGCGGTGCAGGCGTAGGAGTGGCCGCAGGTACAACAGCGGCAAATGCAAACAAATGTTATTTGATTACCTCACAAAGAGATTTGGCAGCCACATTTGGTACACCATTCTTTTATAGTACATCAGCTGGTACATCAATTAACGGATACGAACTTAATGAATATGGACTACTAGCTGCCTATTCTACACTAGGAGTAAGCAACAGGGCATACGTACAAAGAGCAGATGTAGATTTAAGCGAACTTACTGCAACACTGGTCAGACCAACAGGAGATCCAGCAGATGGTGTGTACTGGTTTGATACAGGTGTATCAACATTTGGTGCATTTGAATGGAGTGCAACTACAGAAACATTTACTAACAAAGTGCCTACAGTTATTACAAATGTTGCAGATTTAGTTGGAGGAACATCCAGCGGAGTACCATTAGCAAGTATAGGAAGTATATATGACTATGCAGTTAACACAACAAATACAAATAATCCAGTATACTATAAATCACCAGGAAATACTGCAAGTTCACCAGTAGTAACCGCAAACAGTTGGGTACTAGTTGGAAGCGATGCATGGAAGAATTCATGGCCATCAATTATAGGTACTGCAACAAATCCAACACTTACTGCTGCACAATCAATTATCCTTAACGATGTGACAGTGGCAGCTTCTGGAACAACAGTTACCACAATGGCTGCTGATATTAACAGTGCTTCTATTCCTGGTATATCTGCAACCGTAGCAAACGGTAAATTACAAATATTCATTGATTCAAATGGTTCCAACGATGGTTCAACAGATAATGGCAATGGAATACTAATGGTAGAGCCAGGTGCAACAGGAACCTTATTAGCAGACTTAGGAATTACTGCAAGTGGTGACAAGCCGTATTATGCGCCAGTTCTACATTTTGGTTATAACTATAACAATCCGAGTTGGCAAGCAACTGGCACTGAGCCTCATCCAACCGGTAGTGTTTGGTATAAGTTGAACAATGTTAATTCAGGAGCAAATCTTGTTGTTAAACAGTATGCAGCCGCAACTGATACATTTACTACATTGAACACACCAATTTATGCAAACGATCAAACTGCATTAAAAAATCTTGATCCAGCAGGTGGCGGAACAAATATTGCAGCTGGCACTTTATATGTACAAAACAATGTACAAGAAAACGACACATATACATCAAAGTTTTTTGATAGATTTACAACTGGAGCAACTTTAGTTACAGGCAATACAACAACACCAACATTTGTAAGCTCAGAAACATTTACAATCCAAGCAAGTGCAAAAAATAGTACAACACTTACTGCTGCGGTTACTGCTCAACTAGCAGGAACGAGTGCAACTGACTTTGTCACTGCATTTACTGCCGCAAATGTCGCAAATACAACTGCACGAGTACTATCTACTGGTGCAGTGCAAATTGAACATACACTTGGTGGAACTATAGTGCTCAAAGACACAAGCGGTACACCTGTATCAGATGCAGGTATTTTAGCAACAATTACAACCGGACAGGTTAGAGCTGGAAATAACAGTGATGTAATACTAAGCAACTGGATTCCGTTAGGTTTTGGTGTAACACCGGTTTATACTGCAAGTTCAACTGCTCCAAGCATCGACCCTGCAGATGGTACAAAATGGTACTATAGTGCAACTGGTGATTGTGATATTTTAATACAAAGTGGCGGCACTTGGAAAGGTTACCAGAATGTAACATCTGACCAAAGAGGCTTTAATTTAAGTACTACTTCTCCAGATGGGCCAATTGTAAGTGCTACTGCTCCTACAAAGCAAAGCGACGACAGTGCATTGGTATATGGAGACTTATGGGTGTCAACTGCTGATTTAGATAACTATCCACAAATTTACAGATGGCAAAGTGTAAGCACAGTTGATCAATGGGTACTATTAGACAACAGTGACCAAACAACACAAAATGGAATACTATTTGCGGATGTACGTTGGGCAGGCAATGGAACAACAGATCCTATTACTGGTGATATTCCTACAATTAAAAGTTTATTAACAAGCAACTATGTAGATTTAGACAAGCCAGATCCTACACTTTATCCTGAAGGAATGCTAGTGTGGAACATGAGACGTAGTGGATTTAATGTAAAGAGCTTTGAAGCTGATTACTTTAATGCAACTGACTTTCCTTTTGCTACATTTGGTGCATTGCCTACAGTGACAGATGCTTGGGTAACTGCAAGTGGACTACAGTCAGATGGCTCTATGTTTGCAGGTAGAAAAGCAGTGAGAAACATTGTGGTAGGCGCAATGAAAGCCGCAGTTGATGGTTCACAAGAACTACGTGAAGAGCAAAAAATATTTAATTTACTTTGTGCTCCAAACTATGAGGAACTAGCAAGTAACTTAGTCGCACTTAACAATGAGCGTAACAACACAGGATTTATCCTTAGTGATGCTCCTATGAGGTTAGCAGATACAGGAACAGACATAACAAACTATGCAACAAATGCAAACGGAGATGGCTTAACAACTGCTGATCCATATTTTGGTGTGTTTTATCCAAGTTGTCAAACAACTGACTTGTCAGGAACAACAGTGGTTGCACCAGCAACGCACATGATGTTAAGAACAGTTGTACGTTCAGATGATGTTGCTTTTCCATGGTTAGCACCAGCAGGTACAAGACGTGGAACAGTTGATAATGCAACACAATTGGGTTATGTGAACGCCACAACAGGTGAATTTGTGCAAACTGCTGTGAGACAAGGTTTAAGAGATACACTTTATACAAATAGTATAAATCCAATTACTTTCATTCCTGGTTCTGGAATATTAAACTATGGAAATAAAACTACATTCAGTGGAACATCGTTAGATAGAATAAATGTTGCAAGACTTGTTGCTTTTATTAGAGGTAGATTAGAAACAATTGGTAAGAACTTTGTATTTGAGCCAAACGATACTACAACACGCGATGAGATTAAAAATGCAATAGAAAGTCTAATGATTGACTTAGTAGCAAAGCGTGGAATATACGACTACTTAGTAGTGTGTGATGAATCAAACAATACACCAACAAGAATAGATGCTAACGAACTATATGTTGATGTTGCAATTGAGCCAGTGAAAGCAATTGAATTCATTTACATTCCAGTTAGAATTAAAAATACAGGCGAAATAGCAGCCGGAAACGTAGCCAGCTCAGGTGGCATTACATACGGTTCTTAAGGTACTTTAAATAACGAAAAATGAGGTTTATGCCTCATTTTTTTGTGGCAAATTTTTGATAAATAATATTATAATAAGGAGAATTATAAAATGGCCGTATCATCGCTAACAAGAATGACTGTGCCTTTGGCATCAGACCAATCAAGTCCTACACAAGGACTGTTAATGCCAAAACTAAAATACCGCTACCGGGTGGTATTTGAAAATCTTGGCGTATCTACACCTAGAACGGAACTTACTAAACAAGTAATGACTTTTACTAGACCAACAATAAACTTTGAAGAAATTGAAGTACCAATTTATAATAGTAGGATTTATCTTGCTGGACGTCAAACATGGGACGCAGTATCTGCAACTTTTAGAGATGACGCAGGCGGAAATGTTACTAGATTAATTGGTGAGCAAATACAAAAGCAAATGGATACACTAGAACAAGCATCAGCAAGTTCGGGTATAGATTATAAATTTACAACACGTTGTGAAGTATTAGATGGTGGAAACGGAACAAGTGCACCTAATGTACTTGAGACTTGGGAACTATATGGTTGCTTTTTAGTAAGTGCTAACTATGGTGACTTAGATTATGGTTCAAATGACCCAGTAACAATCGAAACATCAATACGTTACGACAACGCAGTACAGACACCACTTGGAACAGGAATTGGATCAACAGTAGGAAGAACACTGGGTGACGTCGTAACTGGCTAATTAAGTTTAAGGAGTAACTTATGGCTTTCGGTGAAGACTTTCTCAAAGGATTCTTTGGTAACGATTTCTTAAAAGACTATACACATGCGAGTAAGACTTTCCGTAGTAACAACGGAGCTCTTTCTCCACGTCGTAAGTTTCTATTTCATGTTGTTTTTAATTTAAATATACAACAAATACCTCAACTTGCAAATGTATTTCAAGCAGACGATCTCACAAATCTAAATTTACTTGTAAAAGAAATAAAACTTCCATCTTACAGATTCAGTGTGGATACTATGAATCAGTACAATAGAAAACGTAAGATTCAAACACAGATTGAATATGATACAATTACCTGCATAATGCATGATGACGCCAGTGATTTAAGTAGAACACTTTGGTACAACTATTATTCTTATTACTACAAAGATGCAAGCCAAAAATACTATGATGCCGCAGTTACAAACGGAAGTATGGGGCCAAATGCACAAGGTGTTGACCCTGGTGCCGCTTATCCATATGGATTTAGAGATATCTACACACAAGATAGGGAAATAAACGACTGGGGTTATATTGGTGAAAGTTATATGGATGGCGCCAGAGAAGGTAAGCCTGCTTTCTTTCGTGATATTACAATATTTGGATTTAATGATCACAAATGGGCAGCTTATACACTTATTAATCCGATTATAAGTTCTTTTGAACATGATACTTATAACTACTCTGAAGGTGCTGGTATTATGCAAAATACTTTTACCTTTGATTATGAAACTGTAAAATACTATCATGGTGCATTATCGGGCAATAAACCAGATGGACAAATACCTAGTTTTGCAAATCCAGGTAATTACGACACAGTTACATCACCGTTATCAAGACCAGGTAGTGCTGGAACTATATTTGGACAGGGAGGTTTGATTGATGCCGCAGGCGGAATTATCACTGATCTAAGTGCCGGTAACTTGGCTGGAGTTGTAGGAGCAATACAAAAAGGCGGCACTGCGTATGAAACATTTAAAGGTCGTGATTTACAAGCAATCTTAAAAACCGAATCAGAAAATATTGCACGTTCGCAGATTAAACAAGACTTGCCTGGCGCAGCTCGTGGTGTGCTATTTCCAAAGGCACCTGTTGCACAGGATGTTGGTAGTAAAGCTCCAGCTGGGTTGAAACCAGTAACCACAGTGGTAGCAGGCGCAGTGCCTACTAATTTGAATAAACCAGTAACGATTCCAGATCAAACAAAGTTGAAATAAGATGAGTACAGTAAATTATACAAATCCAGGAACAGACCCTACTGTAAGATTATTCGATGAGTTTTATAAAAGAGAACTGGTAATTGATTCAAACATCTACGATTCGGTACTAAGTTTTTTTACTAAAATTTTTGCTAGTGAACAGGCTGCTAAAAACTTTACTTTAAGTGTTTTCACAATAAGCGAAGATAGCGGTACGCCAGTAGAAACACTGCTTAACGAACTTAGTAAGCAAAATCAAGTACAAATAACTGCTACTCTAGCATACTATCTGAATAATCAACGTAGTAATTCAACACTGCTTGGTATAACAAATACTGCTACTCCAAATCAATATACTGCACGTAATATTCTGATATAGGTGATATATGTCCAAGTTTCAACAAGGGATATACACTGTGATGAATCAAAGAAAGTATGCAGGCAAAGGCGCTCCAAAATATCGCAGTGGATGGGAACTTGCTTTTATGAGATTTTGTGATAATAACGATCATATTATCACATGGTCAAGTGAATCACTTGCTATACCCTATAGAAATCCAATGACAGGAAAACCCACCCGTTACATTCCAGATTTTTTAATACAGTATAGAAATAAAAACAATCAAGTTGTTACAGAACTTATTGAAATTAAACCAAAAAAACAGAGTATACTTGAAAGTAAAGCTAGTAACAGAGATAGAATGGTTGTTGCTATAAACTACGCCAAATGGGATGCCGCTCAAAAATGGTGTAAACGTAATGGTCTTACATTTCGTGTTGTGACTGAAGAAGATATATTTCACCAAGGTAAGAAGCGTAAATAAGTATTATGAAGACCTGTGAATTATGTGATACAAGATTTACGTGTGATCTAAATTATACCTGTTGGTGTATGTTAGAGCCACTTAAAGAGATAAACCCTGAATTACATGACTGCATATGTCCGCAATGTTTGAAGGAAACACATGACCAAGAAACTAGAAGAACTATTTGAATTACCAACTGACGTAGGACTTACTGAAGAAGTTTTACCTGATAATGTACCTGAGGCAACGCCAGAAAACAATCCTATAATGCAAAATACGCTGAGCGAGCTTGATAAAGTACAAGCCGCATTGCCACTGGTGCGTGGATTAGAAGCAAGTGATACAGAAATGGACGACCTTGCCGATAAAGCCACTAAAGGTTTTGACGATATGATGGACTTGGGAATGAATGTTGACAGTAGATGGGCAAGTGATATATTTGGCGTAGCAAGTACAATGCTTGGACATGCTATTACTGCAAAAACTGCTAAACTCAACAAGAAACTTAAGATGGTTGATCTACAACTTAAAAAAGCAAACTTAGATCAAAAAGCATCAGTAAACCAAGACGAAACACTCGACGGAACCGGCGTTATACTAGATAGAAACGCACTTTTGGATCGATTATTGAACAAAGACAAAGAAGAGAAATGAGCTCTAGTCTGCTAAATACTGCATAGAAGGAACATAAGATGAAATCATTTGCACAATACCTTGTAGAAACACGTCAAACATTTGATTATAGAATCAAGATACTTGGCGATGTTGATGCAGAACTAATTAATGCATTGGAAGAAAAACTTCAGCAGTTTGATGTTGTTAAGATGACAGAACCAAAGAAGACTCCAATACAAAAAAAACTTGCTGACTTTCCAGGAGCTGAAAACGATTGTTGCACATTTATGGATGTAACATTTAACTATCCAGCTACACCTCCGCAAATTACACAGATTGCTGAGTTGTTAGGAATGAATCCAAATCATATGTGTATTCAAACAAGTGAGTATGCTGATACTATGGAAGAAGAACGTAAAGGCTACGAAGAACAACCTAACCCAGTGCTTGGTACCGAAGAAGGTGAAGAGCCTGAAAGTTCAGAAAGTAAAAAAGCAAGTGCATACTATGCCGCTGATCCTTACAAAAGAGAAATAGTTGGCAACGAGTATTCAAGTGATTTCACAATAGCAGGCGGGAAAACTCCGCCAGCAAAGTATTCAACAGATTATCCAAATAGCGTTGAAAGTCCTATTATGGGTACTAACAAGATTCCGGTCGTAAAAGCCTCTAATGGTAGCTCGGCTCCGGAGAATCGCAAAGACGGCCCTCCGGGTAAAAATGTTAAAGGAAAAAGGAACTACTAATGGACAACATTTATGATACACTAGCCAAACTAAAAAAGGTTGCTGATGCACCTACAATAGTAAAAGAAGACAACCAGGCTATGATGAAAAAAGGTCTAGAGGACCTTATGAAAAAAACACGTTTTAACAAAGATGCTGACTATAAGCCATTTGGTAAAGGTGACAAAGACTATGAAACTGGTCTACCAAAAGATGCTAAGAAGGACAAGATGTTTGATGACATGGCGGCTGCTGATGCAAGTAAAATGAACAAGGCTAGCACCTACACACCATTTAGCAACAAACAAAGTCCAGATGGTCTACCAGAGAAGAAAAAAGACGACAAGATGTTTGAAGGACCTGGTGGACAAACCAAACACGAATTAATACGTCAATTATTTAAAACACACTTTGGACAACCTCAATACAATGAGCTAACTGGTGGACGTTCAGGTATGCGTAGACTAAAAATAATTACAGGAACCACTAGAGGAACAGGCTATGAGTTTGCCAATGACGGTCCTGGGCAAGATACTAGTGATTTTGAAAAAGCAATTGGGAAAGCAGGATTATCAGGTGACGTAAGAGTGAAATCAAATGGTACGGCAACTACAGTACTTTATCCTGATGCTTTTAGAATGCAATCACTGGCGGAGGCAGATTTAGTTGAAAAAGAGTCTGATGTTGAAAGAGATGATCGTGCAGAGAAAGCAGGTCGTGAAGTAAAGCGTGATGCAAAGTATGATGACAGACGTCATGCTGGTAAAGATGGCAAGTCAGTTACTAAAGACATTGAGTATGATGAGAAGCATGACAAAGACGGAATGCACGAAGCTCAAGGCTATGACGACAAAGAAGATGAGTCATTGGGTATGCGTACAGGTAAAGAGTCAGGCAAAAAACAATCAATGAAAGACCGTAGAGACGATTCATATGGCAAATTTGGCAAACGTGATAAAGAACATGCTGATGGCAAAATGCACGAAGCCGATAAAACTATGGTGAAAGGTCCTGATGGAAAGATGGTACCTGACTATGCAGTTGATGGCAAAGGCAAAAACGACATGAAAGAAAACAATTCAGGTACACTTAAAGATGCTGCCAGACAAGGTGTTATGGCACGTCTAGCAGAACTAGCCGGTATACCAGCACAAGAGATTGAAGAAGCATTAGGGACTCCGCAGGACATTGCAGATAAAATTATGCATGAAAATCCAATTGATGAAGCAGAAGTCGAAGAAGGCAATGAATTCTCAGGTGAGAGAGACAAAGCAATCAAAGCAGGCAAGAATGACTTCACAGTAGACGGTAAAACGTATCCTGTGAAAGGCGACAAAAATGAGTCCATAGAAGAAGATGAAGAAAAGCTCGATGAAGATCTTAAAGATGCTATAATATCTATTGAAGATGGAATGGATAAAGAAGAGTTTGCAAAAGAATATCCTAGCATGGCTGACAAGTACGATGAAATGAAAAAAGAAGCCGAAGACAGAATGGACGAAGATGAAAAGGTCGAAGAAACCACAGTTGCTGGAAATGTTTCTCCAGGAGCAGATGGAAAAGCTCTTTACAAAAATGCAAGTATCTATGAAAACAATGAAATTGTAAGACGTGCAATGCAACTTAATGAAGACATGAGTGTTACAGTAAGTGCAGGTACTGATGCAGAACCAAATATTAATATAAACGCAAGTGGTGCCGATGCAGCTAAAATGGCAGAACTATGTAAACTTGCAGGTATAGGCATGATGGGAATGGGATCACAAGCAGGATATGGCGATGTAGAAATCCAAGTTGCTGAAGATCAAGAATTTGCTAACGGTGCAGATGATCAGAACACTATGGACACTGAATACATGACACAGGACATTGCTGGTGGACTTAACGGACCAAAGAAAATGGCGTATCCAAAAGTTGCTGGTGCAGACAATCCAATGGCAGTGCTTGGTGAATCAGAAGCACAAGAAGTAAGTGCAGATCATCTAATGAAACTATATCAGGAATATAAGGCAAACTAATGACACTTAAAAAGTACATTACAGAAAGTGAAAGAGCAGTAGCATTTCCGGTTACAGGTGATGTACTAGAAGTTGTTGTTAGAGAAGACTTTGACGATGAAATTGCTATAGATTTTCCTGTAGTAGAACACTCAGATGATAGCATTACACTACATTTAGATGAATATGCGTATGGCATACTAGAAGATTGTAAGTACGTAAATGACAAAACTGAAGGAACTATTGATCCGCCTTCCGAAGAAGAGATAGATGAAACTGTAGCAACTACACCACAAGGTTACAGGTCAGTGACTCTTGAAGGCACCATTATGGAACGTCTAAAGGATGGTAAGATATATTGTCCAGACGTATGTTGCGGAGTTAAAGTGATGGATTGCTCTTGTGGTTCAAAGTGTCCACACTGCAATTGTAAAACAATACAAAATCTTACTGGTGATCTTAAAATGTTTGAAGATCAGATAGTTCTATACAAACGCATGGGTGTTCCATCAAGTGCCGAATACTATACACGCAAACTTACAGAAACAAAAGCACAAGTTGCAAAACTTATTGAAGACGTTGAAGAAGTTGAAGCAATGATCACACGCAGGATTATGAACCATCCTGAGTTCAGTGACATGGTAAGACAATACGGCATTGAGCAGATTACACAAGCAATCTCAGACACTGCTGAATTCCACGGCGATGATGACGATGAAATTGGATCAAGCGACATCAGTGCAATGGTCAATGATACTATTAAAAGTTTAAAACGTGTGATTGAAGGCGAAGATTACCACTATGCAACTGGTGAAAGATTTAAGAAGAAAGACGAAGACGGCCCAGATGAAGAACAAAGAGATCGCACCAGAGCTGACAAAATGGACGAAGCAGAGTATCAAGGACGCAGTGTAAAACTAAACAAGCCTATGCAAGGTGATGTTAAGAAGTTTAAGGTGTATGTAAAAGACCCAAAAACAGGCAACGTAAAAAAAGTTAACTTTGGACATGGCGGAAGTAGCGTCAAGGGCAAAGCAATGAAAATTAGAAAAAACAATCCTAAAGCACGTAAGAGTTTTAGAGCTAGACACAACTGTGACAATCCAGGACCAAAGACAAAAGCACGTTACTGGTCATGTCGCAAGTGGTAATAAAAGGAACTAAAAAATGGCAATAACATCATACGCAGGCGCAATAACCGACACAGTGTGGACAACAGATAAAGCACGAGTTACCACAGGCGTAAACGCAGTAACATTTCAAGTTGCACTAGCAGGAAAACCAACTCTAGATGCTAACGACTTTTTATACAACAACGGCACAGCTACAAACAGTATTCCATTGGTAATACCAGCAAATAGCTCTATCGACCTATATGTTGGCGTTGGTAACCAAGTTACAACTACAGGTGCTAATGGTTCCTGCACAGAAATTGGTACTGCATCAAGTGCTAACAAAGGTGTTTACAACTAATGAGATCTAAAGAGTTCATATCTGAACGCAGAGGAACGAATCTTACACAAGGGTCGATGCCACACACTATTGAAAAAGCCTCACCTGGTAGTTTGTCTAACAACGGATACTATGATCTATACCGTGCAAGTATGGCAATGGCTTCTATGGATGCTGAAGGCAGTGCAGAACACGATATGGACCCATCTAGTTGGTTATCAGGCGACGGATACATTGGTACCTATACCGATGAAGAAGAAAAACTAGCACAAAAGGCATTTAAATCAATAGGACTTACTGCAAAGAAAAGACATGCAGCCAAAGGCAGCCAAGAATTAGACGGTGTTAATACCGAAAGTCCAGTTGTGGCTTTTAAAGGATATCCAAGATAATGTACGAGTATCGTGCAACAATCGTAAAAATCATAGATGGCGATACAGTTGATGTTGACATTGACTTAGGATTCAATGTAGTGCTCAAAGATGAGCGTGTTCGTATAATGGGTATTGACACTCCTGAAAGCCGTACACGAGACTTAGAAGAGAAAAAGTTTGGACTTGCGGCCAAGGCAAGAGTAAAAGACTTATTAGGTAAAAGTTGTGTACTAAAAACATCAATTAACAAAAACGGCGAGGACATGAAAGGGAAGTTTGGCCGTATATTAGGTGACTTTAGTGTATACGACCACACTACTGATAGTTGGAAAATGCTTACTGAAATTTTGATATCAGAAGGACATGCAGTACCATATCACGGACAGAACAAGGATGACGTGCAAAAAGCACATCTTGCAAATCGAATTAAACTATTAGAAGACGGCGTAGTTGAATGATCACCGGAATAAACTTTGGCGGATTAACACCATCTACAAAAGCACAACCAATTGTTGCTCCGATGCCAGAAGAATATAAGCAAGAAACAAAATTTGAACCAATAAAGAATCCTATACCAAAGCCGGTTCATTAACTAAAATTTTATAATATTCAGGAAAGACATCGGCAAATTTTTCTTTGCGGTACTGATCTACCATTGTATTCCAACGCCAGAATCTTGCCCATTCTTCGTCTTTGCCAGGAGATCTTAGTGCTTCTTTAACCGCATCAAGATTAACAATTTTATAATTATCCAAATGAGTTGCTACTTTTGCTCCTATAGCTGATGGCATTTTAAGTATAGAATAATAGTGTGGAAAAGTACTTAGAATAAAATAAGGAATCAGATTAAATTTATAGAAAAGTCCGTCAGTTAATTCATCTAAGTAATAAACATTCATACTAGTAACAGTACATACAGGAAGTATACTAAGGTTAATCTGTTTACTTTCATATAACTGTTTGAACCAGTATAAGTTGGTGTACACCTCTTGCCAGTTACCCGGATGTCGTAAATATTCAAAGCGTTTCCCCCATCCATCAATGCTCAAATTTATATTGACATGATTGAATTTCTTCAGTATATTAATATTTTCCTGGGATATCTTGTGGGTAATATTGGTACTTAGATTAATTTGTATTTGATCTGCACGTCCAGTGTCTGCTAATTTTTGTAATAGATTAAATGTTTGAGGATCAAGCAACGGCTCGCCACCATAGATCTCTAATCTCTGTAAATTGCTACTCCACTCTACAATTTCTTGTATCTGTTCATTTGTAAACTGTTTACGTTTTGTATCAAGAAAATAAAAATTGTTTTCCCACTCAGTATCCTGTTTAGCATAGTTCTTACCTTCAACACTTAATGTCACACTATCTCTGCTATTACAACTTCTACATCTTAGATTGCATACATTGCTAATTTTTAACGCAAGTTGTACAGGTCCTTTTTTGTAATCGACAATTGAATGCTTTTGTTTTAGTATTTTTAATCTTTCGCTTTCATAACCAACACGTTCTTCTTTCCAACAACGCTCGCACTGCTTATGTTTACCATTTTGCAACATATGACTGCGAAAGTTTTCTAATGTCTCGTTTGTCCATATATCACTTAGTTTTTGACCTTGAAAGTTCCAAGTACTTCCGCCGAGAGCAGGACACGGACTAGCATTTAGATTGGCATCCATTGTAAAATGGGTAAACGGGGCATGACATAAATTTGGAGTATCATTCATAATCATATTTAACTAACTATGGATGGGGCCTATAAGTATTAGTATGCTAAAAGAGAAAAAATATTGTGCCGCTCCATGGAGAAGTTTGCATTTAAACTTTGAAGGGCAAATCAAAACATGTTGTGCTGGAAATCCAAACATGTTAGGTACAAATACCGATGGATCAATAGAACAAATTTTACAAGGCCCTGTGCTTAAAGAAATTAAGCAAAGCATAAAACAAGGTATACTGCATGAAGTGTATTGCAAAGGTTGCATTGGCAGAGAAGAAGTTGGATTTGGAAGCGAAAGAGACTGGCATAATAATATAAGTCCAGATTTTAATTTTACTACTGCTGAAGATTCAGATCATAAACCAGCCCTAATAGATGTGCGTTGGAATAACACCTGTAATCTTGCATGTACATACTGTAGCGAAGTTTTTAGTACTAAATGGGCCAGTATTAAAGGCATAGCAAATAATGAAAATATAAAAGATGAATATACACAAGTTATAGATTACATAGACACGCATAAGCATCATGTAAAAGAAGTAGCAATGGTTGGCGGCGAACCATTGATGATGAAAGAAAACAATGCACTGCTTGACATACTTCCAGAAGATGTGTTAGTTACTGTGATTACAAATATGACAACTGACTTTGATAAATTTCCTGTACCAAAAAAGTTACTTGCACGTAAGCGTGTAGGATGGAGCATGAGCTTTGATAATATTGGCAAAAGGTTTGAATATGTACGATGGGGCAGTACATGGGAAACACTCGATAAAAATGTAACTACAGTGGCCAAACGTATCAACAGTTCTGAACAACACGGAGGTATACATAGTGTGTATAACATTTATAATTGCACCAAACTATGCGATCTTAAACAATATGCAGTTGATAAAGGAGTAAGTATCATGTGGCAACATGTTTGGGGCGATCAGCTTGACCCGACACAACATAATCAAAAAATAAGAACACTTGCAATTGAAGAAATAAAAAAATTTAGAAATACTTTTGAACCAGATGAAAACGACACACCGTTTCTCAATGCCACTGAACAACAACTACTTAACGGTAATGGAAATCGTAGTTTGGAATTGAAACAATTTACGGAAAAAGTAGAAAAAAACTGGCACCTAGATCAAAAAGGACAGTTTGTAAAACTTTGGCCTGAGTTGGCAGAGGCACTATAAGTAATAGTATGGTAGCAAGAGAAGCAGATGGGATATTAGTTAAAAGCCCTTATAAAAAACAAGAGTTTACTGACGAGCAATTGCAAGCCTTTGTGCAATGTGCCGACCCAGAAACTGGGCCTGAGTATTTCCTTAAGAATTTTTTCTTTATACAACATCCTGTACAAGGAAAAATACAGTATGCTCCGTGGGAGTTTCAAGAACGTTTGATTAAAACTTACCACAACTATAGATACAGTATCTCAATGATGCCCCGGCAAACAGGAAAAAGCACAAGTGCGGCCGGATACTTGTTATGGTATGCAATGTTCAAACCAGATAGTACAATACTAGTTGCGGCACACAAATATGCAGGTGCCCAAGAGATTATGCAACGTGTTAGATACAGTTATGAAGCATGTCCAGATCATATACGTGCTGGAGCAACAAGTTATAACAAAGGATCAATAGAATTTGACAACGGAAGTCGAATAGTTGCACAAACAACAACTGAAAACACAGGAAGAGGTATGAGTATTACCTTGTTATACTGCGATGAGTTTGCATTTGTTCGACCTACGATAGCAAGGGAATTTTGGACATCAATATCACCGACATTATCAACAGGTGGTGGTGCTATTATAACAAGTACACCAAACAGTGATGAGGATCAGTTTGCTTTTATATGGAAAGGTGCAAACAAAACTGAAGACGAGTTTGGTAATCAAAAAGAACTTGGTATAAACGGGTTTAAAGCATATAGAGCCTACTGGCGAGAGCATCCTGATAGAGATGAGGATTGGGCAACCGAGCAACGTAATATACTAGGAGTCGAACGTTTCAGACGTGAAATGGATTGCGAGTTTATTATAAGTGATGAAACACTTATATCACCAACAAAGCTGATTGACCTTGAAGGAGTTGCAGAACCGTTATACAAAACAGGCCAAGTACGTTGGTACAAAAAGCCACAAAAGGGTAAAATTTATGTGGTAGCACTTGATCCTAGTTTAGGAACAGGTGGCGATCCTAGTGCAATACAAGTGTTTGAAGCTAATTCAACGTCGCAAGTAGCAGAGTGGAGACACAATAAAACGCCCATAACTGATCAAATACGTATTCTTGTTGAAATTGTAAAACATATTAACGAATCTGTTCAAGATCCATTAGGTATATATTACAGTGTAGAGAACAATACCATTGGCGAAGCCGCTTTGCTTTGCATAGAACAGTATGGAGAACAAAACATTGAAGGATATTTTTTAAGTGATAACACTGTTGTTAGTGCTAGTGGTCGAAGGTATAGAAAAGGCTTTAACACAACAAATAAAAGTAAAATTGCGGCCTGTGCAAAACTTAAAACAGTAATTGAGTCTAATAAAATGACCCTAAGCAGTCCAAGTTTGATTGGTGAACTTAAAAACTTTGTTGCACACGGAACAAGTTATGCGGGCAAGCCTGGTGAGACTGATGATTTGGTTATGGCAAGTTTACTGGCAGTGCGTATGCTACAAGTTTTAACAAGTTATCACAAAGAATTAGATTCCCATTTAACAGATTTCAGCGAGGAAACATTAGAACCAATGCCGTTTGTGGCAATGTTTTAATAAATACGTACATGGCACAAGAAAACACAGCATCACAGCAAATATATGATTTGCTAGTCACTAGAGACTTTGATCCAAAGAGTTTGGACAGTATGGGCAAACCGACGGTCAATCCTAGCGAAGCAGACTTATTTTCATTTAACTTTGTCGCTAATGGAAACGAATACGGCACAGTTGTTGTATTAGTCAATGGTGACAATGATCTAGAAGTCTACTACGGCGATAACTTGGGCAAGGGTATGGACCCTGGCGATAAAGGTGATTGGTACGATTTTCTTGCTATGCTTAGACAAACTGCCAAGCGTAATCTACTAACATTTAGTTTGAACAATATGAACAAACTAAAGTATCAAATGGCCAGCATGGCTGATATCAGTGAGAGCTTGATAATGGAAGCATGGAGAGCTCAAGGCAAGAGCAAGAGCTATAGTAATCAACCTGGCAAAGCAAAAGTGGTCATACAACACTCTCGTGCTATCGGTGAAGGTGAGCAGCGTTTTAGAAACATTGCAAGTCTGTTTGTTGAGAATGCTCAAGGCGAAAGATTCCGTATGCCTTTTGAAAGTATTGCTGGTGCTAAAGCAATGGCACGTCATGTAAGCGAAGGCGGGACTCCATATGATGCCTTTGGGCAACACATAAGTGAAACAATAAACGAGATTAAAACACTGGGCAAGTTTGTAAGAGCAAGTCGAAGTAATGCGTTTGCACAGAACGAACAAGCACTGGACTTAGTGGAAGATGCAGTAAAGCATTATTCAGATCTTAAACGTAAAGCCAAGAAGATGATTGGTAAACGTGGATACAAAGAGATATTTTCGACCTATGATCCAGCAATAGCAACAGAATTAGACGAAACAATAGAAAGTGTAAGAGAAGTATTTGTAAACAGTGCAATTGATAGTCGTATCGAAGAAGCATTGCCTATACTGGCTAAAATAAAGGAAAACACAATGAGAGAAGCAAACCAATTTGAAAACTGGACCAACCAGATTATGGAAGGTACTTGGGCATTACCAGAAACAGAAGAGGATATGGCAAGGCTACAAGAGCTTATGTCAAAGCCATTACCATGTGGGCCTGATGGCGAGTATGCTTCTGAACAACTTTATGATCTAATTGGCGATGACAGTTTGTTTGATGACATTGGTGAACTAGCAGACAAAGATCCAGATGCAGATTGCAGAGAAGTAGTAATGGCACGTGCTAAAGAACTTGGCGTAGACATAGACGTAGAAGTTGGTGAAAGCATTAACGAAAATCCAACTGATCAAGAAACTGCCAGTAGTTATCAAGCAGGACAGGCAAATGCGGCCGCAGGTAAAGAACGCAGTATGGCAATGAACTTAGGTGGCGAGAAAGCCGCTATGAAACAAACTGCTGGTGGACAAGATATAGAAGAAGATTCAGAAGAGATGACAAACACCGGGCGTGAAGAAGATTTGTCAAATATTGATAGAGATAGTATAACAATTGATATGGTTAAGCCAGCGATTCTAAAAATGTATGCCTCATATGAAGCAGATGCTCAGGAATGGAATGACAGATATGCTGAACTTGAAAAAGAAGTTAGAGCAACAGGAGTAAGAGATCCGAGACAAATAGAAGTCGACGTGTTAAACATGGATGATGATATAATAAGTTATACAAACATTGATGATCTAGAAGATAAGATTGATGCAATCAAAAGACTTATGAGACAAGGTGATGCTGATGGACATGATATTGTTGATTTGGCAAGTTCAGGTCCAAGTGATACTATTGCAAGAGAAGAGTTTATGAGAGAACTAAAAACTGCAATCAAGCAAGACCATCCAGACGTATACGACAAATTGTTTATGTACGGTATTGGTGAGTCAGTTTCAGAAAGTGTTACTGATGCGGACCTATATAGCACTGACAAAAATTCAGTAATTGAAATAATGAAACAGTATCCTGAAGATGCAAAGAAAATGAGGCAGGCTGGTGATGTATATGCTATATACGGATCAGATTTATACAACGAATTTGAAAGTTATATGCAATCAGACGGCGGTATATACATGGCCGGTAGCGATGTTGATCCTGTAGAGGTAATTAACACCATGCTAGATGGCTACGATTTATTAGAAGGCATGGATAGTTTTGTTAATCCAAACGACCAAGATGGCACAGACAACGAAAAACCAGTTGACATGATGGCCCAGGACGATATGGATGATGAAGACATGACTGAAGATCGTGAGATGCTAGAGCTCCTTAGACTTGCTGGACAACAGAACGAAGTTGAAGAAACACAGGATGTTGACACTGGCAGAGAAGCACTTAAAGCCGAACGTGATCCAATGCTTGAAAGAATGTTACACATCGTAAATAGGTAATTTTACCAAAACATTTGATTTCTCCTATAGTTATGCTATTATAAAGCATGTTTAATTTTACGCGACATAAAACTACACCGATTGGTGTGTCTATGCTAAATAAAAGTGCAGGTAATGTAGTTGCATTGCTTGTTGACAAACATACAAAGGCAAATGATAGAGTAGTAGTTGCTACTCGTAGGCAATAGGAGAAACAAAATGGCTTCATTAGCAGAAATAAGAGCTCGTCTTGCAGCGGCAGATAATAAGCAAGGCAATCAATCATCCGGCGGCGATGGTGCAATTTACCCACATTGGAATATGAACGAAGGCGATAGTGCAGTACTACGTTTCCTTCCTGATATGGATAACAATAACACGTTCTTTTGGATTGAACGTGCAATGATCAAACTCCCATTCAATGGTATCAAAGGACAGATGGACAGTAAAAGTGTTCAAGTACAGGTTCCTTGTGTTGAGATGTGGGGCGATACTTGTCCAATCCTAACAGAAGTACGTCCATGGTTTAAAGACAAATCACTAGAAGACATGGGTCGTAAGTACTGGAAAAAACGTAGTTATGTGATGCAAGGATTTGTAAGAGAGAATCCAATCTCAGATGACAAATCAGATAAAGCAATTAGACGTTTTATCATTGGTCCGCAAATTTTTCAAATTATTAAAAGTGCATTAATGGATCCTGAGTTAGAGGAACTACCTACAGACTATGCAAGAGGTTTAGACTTTAGAGTAAGCAAAACTTCTAAAGGTGGTTATGCTGACTATAGCACATCAAAATGGGCAAGGAAAGAAACTGCACTTACAGAAGCAGAAGCCACTGCTATTGACTCACAAGGTTTATATAATTTAGGTGACTTCCTACCTAAAAAGCCAGGTGAAGAAGAACT
>Ga0209535_1000866_pt1 | contig 21060 bp, 24 predicted proteins | sample LinPmetageLP28_FD_184041 | JGI IMG/M metagenome (GOLD analysis project Ga0209535, IMG submission 184041) | Marine viral communities from the Pacific Ocean - LP-28 (SPAdes) (version 2) | ecosystem: Environmental > Aquatic > Marine > Oceanic | place: Pacific Ocean | collected 2009-08-22
TATTGCCTTGGTAAAAATGGGCAAGTTAGGTTTGGCAACAAGGCAACTTGGCTTGGGGTAGAGTAAGTTTTGGAGATTAAATATGTTAATAAATATTATATTATCTTTGCATTAGATTAATTTAACTTTTGTTATATTTGTAATATGTTAGTTGCGGACAAAAAGATATTTTTAATAAATGCCTATTGGAAAAGAAACGCAACTTCTTAACCGATAGGCTTTTTTATTTTATGGAGAAAAACTTAATACACATTTACAACACTATTCATTATGAACACGCTATTAGAGTGTTTAAGGCATCCGATAAATCTATTGGCACTAGAAACGCTAAAGAATTAGAGGTTCAAAAAAACTTTTACTTTACATATAATTTAAATGAAACTTTTGATTTTGCTCTATTCAACACTAAAATAGGGATGTTTCACATTATAAAAAATGATACGTTTCTTACGCCTTTCGATATGCTATGTAAAATAAAACACAACAACTGTGTTCTACCCGCGTTTTATGAAATAGAATTACTTATAAAAAAATCAAAAATACCTTTTATTCGTGTTGCAAGTGATTATTTTAAGGTGTTAGAGGACAATGAATTGATTGGATATAATAAGTCGGAGATTAGGCAAGACTATGGAAAGGATGTATTTGATGTCATAAAGTCTTATGATAAATTTGGTGTTTTTCCCGATAACATAAACTATAAAGAAAGTATAGGTAATATGTTAAATACGTATCACAGACCTATGAATAAGGCTTTTAGTGGCGAAAAAATAGAATGGGGGGATGACAGAATTAAGTGGTCTATGTCTATGTTATCGCATATTTTTGGGGATATGTTAGATTTAGGTATTGAATATGTGCAACAATTATGGTGTAATCCCAAACAGATGTTACCTATATTGGTTTTAGCGTCGGTAGAAAGGCAAACGGGTAAAACAACGTTTAGTAATTGGCTAAATAGTATTTTGGGCGACAATCACGTATCTTTAGGGTTGGAGGATATGAAAGGCGATTTTAACCATTTCTTTGCCGAAAAACTATTAGTATCAATAGAGGAAACGCAAGATGAATCGCATAAACTAGTAAATAAACTAAAAAGAATTAGTACAACTAGTAAAATGCTAGTAAATCCTAAAGGAGTTAAGCAATATGTTGTAGATTTCTACGGAAAATTAATAATTCTTACAAATTCGCCCGATAATTTCTTAAAAATAGATGATGAGGAAATTAGGTTTTGGGTAATGAATATTCCTACACTAGTTGGTAAGGGAAATCATAATATTGTAGAGGATTTAGAAAAGGAAATACCATTTTTCTTAAACTTTCTAGAAAACCTACCTATGCAAGAAAAAAGGTCTAGAATGTGGTTTCATCCAAGTGAGATTATTACAAGCACGTTAGAAAAGGTACAAAAAGAAAGTAAAAACAGTACGGTAAAAGATTTAATTTATTTATTTGAAAATGACTTGTATGACGAAATGGTAGTTTCGGGGAGGTCGGAAATGTATTTTAATGCAACGGATATTAAAGATAAATATTTTAGAAATAACAACTTAGTTACAAGGAATTATTTAAGTGGTGTTTTAGATGATTTAACAGATAAAGGTTTATTGAATAGTTCGGATAAAAAGATAAAATATATGCCTACTATTGGGGATATGTCAGCGCAAAGGGTTGGAAAGTGTTATTGGCTATCATTACAAGGCGATGATTTAAAAGAAGCGGTTCTTGATAATGATGATAATTTATTCTTTTAATTATGATATTAAAACTAAAAAATATAAAATTAATTAAGACGGAATATGGAAATGATGTCGTTATAAAACAAATAGAGTTAAGAAATGACGACGGAAAATTCATAAAACACATCAAATTAGATAATGATGTTGTTAGAGTATTACATAATAGCAAAATAAAATTATAATGGAAACAAAAAACATAGATTTATTTGGAAACGTAGTAATAACAAACCCATTATTAAGGGATAAGTTTATTGAGCCACCTTTTAGTATTCTAGATACAAAAAGCGGTAATTGGCAAAAAAGAAAAAAGTTGTGGAAAAGAATAGGTATGAAATCCGAGGTTGGTAGGGATGCAACTACTTTTAATATGAAAGATTGGGCGGATAAAAAAAGGGAACAAGGTTTAAAAGGGCATAAATTACCTAGTGACACTAGTATATTTGACCCCGCTTTATGTGAGGTTTTATATCATTGGTTTGTGCCTAAAGGCGGTACTATATTAGACCCTTTCGCGGGTGGTAGTGTTAGGGGTATTGTTTCTAATTATTTAGGATATAAATATACGGGAATAGATATAAGAAAAGAACAAGTAGATAGTAATTACGAACAGGCAAAAGAAATATTAAAGGACGAATCACATTCAGCACCTATATGGATAGTTGGGGATGCGGATAAATCATTAGACTTACTACCAAAAGACCAAAAGTTTGATTTTGTTTTTAGTTGCCCGCCTTATGCGGATTTAGAGGTTTATTCGGATTTAGAAGGAGATATTTCTAATATGAATTACGATGATTTTATGATAGCGTATAGTAGCATTATCAAAAAAAGTATATCTTTGTTAAAAGAAGGAGGTTATGCTTGTTTTGTTGTTGGGGAGGTTAGGGACAAGAAAGGTAATTACATAGGCTTTGTACCCGATACTATAAAGGCGTTTCAAAATGCGGGTGTTGGATATTATAACGAGGCTATATTGTTAAATTCAATTGCAAGTGCGAGTATGCGTGCTAATGGTAATATGAAAAGCAAAAAACTTGTAAAAATACATCAAAATGTTTTAATATTCAAAAAATAAATAAAATGAAATCAAAAGGTCTAGGAGATACAATAGAGAAAATAACTAAAGCAACGGGAATAAAAAAAGTTGTTGACACGGTAAGCGAAATAACGGGAGTTGATTGCGGATGTAGTCGTAGAAAAGAAAGTTTAAATAGAAAACATCCTTACGATAAATAAAATGTCAGAAACAAGATTACAACAAGAAATTATAATGTGGTTTAACAACGAATATCCTTTATATAGGGGTTTATTGTGCTACAACAACAATAATTCAACGGGAAGTGTTCGGGGTGTTTGGAATAAATTTTTAGGAATTATAAAAGGTAGGTCAGATTTAACGTTTTATTTTAACGGAAAAGCCTATATGATAGAATTAAAAACCTTAAAAGGTAGACAAAGTGAAGTGCAAAAGGATTGGGAAAAATTGATAGTAAGGCACGGGTTTACTTATATAGTAGTGCGTTCGCTACAAGATTTTAAAATAGCAATACACAAAATAATTAATAATTTGGAATATTAAAAAAAAAGCATAACTTTGCAGACAAACATTTATAAATGAAATTACTTGGGTATAATTGGCAGTTTCCACTTTGGTTTAGAAATCGCGAGGGGGAGAATTTTTACGACTATACAACCGCTAACGGTTGGTATCAATCAAAAAACAATTTAGCAATTGCACAAGAACACCCCCTACTTACACCAGCATTATTATTTGTTGCAAAACTATTTTCACAAGCAGAATTTAAAGTTTGCAGAAAAAGTAATGGCGAAATAGCTCCAAATCATCCAATGATAGGCGTTTTAAAAAAACCAAACGCAAACCAAACACTTCCAGATTTATTAGAAAGTTTATTGTTTAGTCAATTAGCAAATGGTGTAGGCGTATTATACATTAAAAGAAATGCTTTAGTAGGAAAACCTAATTCATTATATGTTTTAGATTATCAATTAATAGAGTTTCCCGAAAATTTAGAAAAGTCTAAATTTATAAATAAAAGTCAAAACGAAAAATATTTAAACAAAGAAATTATTTACGATGAGAGTGGGGAAAACATTAAAATAAAATTAAAAGATTTATTGTTTTTTTATGATTTACCTAATTACTTAAATGAAAATCCTTTCGATGTTAAGTCAAGGCTCGACGGCTTAAAACAGACTTTAATAAATAGTATAGATAGCGCAAAGGCTAAAAATATAATTATAAAATCTAACGGTAAAGAATTAATTACGGGTCAAAAAGACGGATTCCCTTTAACGCCAGATGAAAAGAAAGATGTTGAAGATAGATTTAATGGAAGTTATGGGGTTGGTTATAATAGAAAAAGGGGTATTGTTACTAAAGCAAATATTAAGTGGCAATCTTTACATATTATTGCAAGGGATTTAGGACACGACGAAGGTACTAAAACGGATGCAAGTGTAATATTTGCAGCTTTACATATTCCAAATGATGTTTATTCTATTACGGGAGCAAAGTCTACTTATAAAAACGCAAACGCATCTTTAATTAGTTATATTCAAAACGAAATGATGCCTACATTAAATAGCTTTATAGAAACTATACAACCTTTGTTTGGCGACAATTATTATTTAAAAGGAGATTATAACCACTTACCCGTTATGTTACCTAGTCTAACTATTACTTATCAAAATTTAAGCCTACAAATGAAAGCTTTAAACGATGCTAGAATGACGGGCATTAATGACAAAGACGCTTTAGAAATGGTAGGTTTACCTAGAACATTAGAGTTAAAACCAGTTAAACCATTAAGTTCAACAGGAGAAAATCAAGAACAAGAAGAAGAAAATAACGATAATCAAAACGAAGAAAATGAGCAAAGCGGAAGTAATTAAAAATTTACAAATAACTTTATCAAAGGACGGAAATCCTGATGTTAAAAAAGTAATAAGAAAAAGATTAGAAAGCTTAATTAAAGATGAAACAATAAAAAAATAATTATGGAAATACCAAAAGAATTAATAGGTAAAGAGCTACACGCTTTTTTAAAAGAAAATAAAAGTGATTTAATTTATGCTAAAAAAAGCGCAATTAAAACATCTGATTCTATTTCGTCGGTTTCATTAATGGGTAACAATATTGATGCTAAAAAAGGTTTTTCTAATGACAATAAAGATGAAATAAAAGTACGTGCAATTATAAACACAACAAATGTAATTGACAGTCACAAGGATGTTCATTTGGACGGTATTTGGAATAAGTCTTTAAAAGAAAACAAAAACATAAAGTTTTTACAAGAACATAAAATGTCTTTTAAAACAATTATTGCAGACCGTAATGATTTAAAAGTTTCATCTAATAATGTTTCTTGGAAAAGTTTAGGTTATGACTTTGAGGGTAAAACCGACGCACTTACTTTTGATGCTACTATAAAAAGGGATAGAAATAAGGAAATGTTCAAAGAATATAGTGAGGGTAATGTTGATAATCATAGCGTTGGTATGCAATATGTAAAAATGGAATTAGCATTATATTCGGAAGATGAAGATTACGAGGAAGAAAAAGCGGTTTGGGATAAATATATTGATAAAATAGCTAATAAAGATGTTGCTATGAAATCAAGTTATTTTTGGGCTGTTTCCGAAGCTAAAGTTATAGAGGGTAGTGCGGTTGTAATGGGTAGTAATTCTTTTACACCAACTATTCAATCCGAAAAGCAAACAAAAGAAATAATCGAAACAAAAGATAATGCCATAGTTGAATGGCTTAAAAATAATTAAAGCCGTCATTAGACACTTTAACTAAAAGATGCAAGCCGTATAAAACACTTGTATAGAAATGAATTAATATAAATTTTTAAAATTATTTAAAATGAAAAACGAAGAAATTCAAAAAATGCTTGATGACAAGTTTAAGTCTGTACAAGACGAACTTGCAACGGCACAAGAAAATGGCGCTACTAAAGAAGAATTAGTAGAGCTTTCAAACGCTATTGAAAAAGCGGGAAACAGTTTAGAAGATTTTATTGCAAGTCAAACAAAAAATGAATTAAAAAGCTACCAAGCTCAATTTAAAGATTTTTTAGTTGAAAAAGCTAATGAAATTAAAGAAATGTTTGATAACGGTAGTGGTTCAATAGAATTTACACCTAAAGCAGTAGCTGAAATCACAACAGGTTCAGGAACAGATGCAGTTGCTTTTCCAGCAACGGCGCACAATGATTTAGAAAACTTTAACTTACGAAACGATGATGTATTAGTTTCTATGGCTAACGTATCTTCTAGTTCAAGTCCTGTTTTTTCTTATTCAGAATTAGAGCCAAAAGACGGAGATTACACATTTGTAGCTGAAGGAGCAACAAAGCCACAAATTGATTTCAAATGGGTTAACCGTTTTGCGCAACCTTACAAAATTGCAGCTCACGAAATTTTAACAGAAGAAGCGGTAACGGATGTAGCTAGACTACAATCGGTTGCTAACGAATATCTTGTTAAAAAGCACGGACTTTTCAAAGCTAACAAACTTTATTTTGGAACGGGTGTAGGAAACGAGGCTGAGGGAGCTACCGTTGTTGGTAGAACTTTTGTAGCGGGAGATATGGCTGGAGCAGTAACGGATGCAAATTTTATGGATGTAGTTAATGCGTGTATTACTGATATTTACACTACACATAACTATACTGATGAATCTAGTTATATGGCTAACATTGTATTGATTAACCCAGTTGATTTTTACTTACAATTAGTATCTGCTAAAGACAAACAAGCTTTACCTTTATATCCACAAGCGGGATTATTTAACCAAGTTACAATTGGTGGAGTTACTATTAAGCCGTGGGATAAAATTCCAGCAGGAAAGATTTTTGTAGCAGATATGAAAGCTATGAACGTTATTAATTATGTTCCTTTTTCTGTTCGTTTAGGTTGGATAAATGACCAATTTATCACAAACCAATTCACAATGGTAGGTGAGTCTAGATATTTCCAGTTTGTTAAAAATTTGGACAGACAAGCATTTATCTATGATGATATTGCGACAATAAAAACCGCAATAACAACAGCAACGTCAGTATAATTAAAAAATAATTTAAAATGGCAAAATCAAAAAGTATTAGTACAGATAGCGGTAAATCAACAACTAAAAAAGTTGTAAAACCAACAAAAGGTATGGTTACCGTAAAATTCCTAAAAGATTTTGGGAGTTATAAAAAAAAGGATGTAGCTTCGTATAACATTACGACTGTTTCAGCCTTAATTGATAAAAAAATCTGTGCTATTGTTGAATAGTATATAAAACAAGTGATATGATAACGACACCTAATTTTTATAAAAATGAAATATATTTGCCTAATGCGAAAGAATCGGTTACGGGAGATGTTATGAGCATCCAAAGTGAACTATTGGATTTCATTAGCGAATATGAGGAGGAGTGTCTTATTACTTGTTTAGGTTATCAATTAGCCAATAATTTTATGTCTAATTTGGATAGTAGCGAGGATAATGGATTAATTCCAACCGCTAATGTTAAATGGGATAGGCTTTTAAATGGATATGAATATGTTAACCCAAAGGGAGAAACGGTTAAATGGAAAGGCGTTGTTTTTTCTACGTTTTCTGGTGGCGTTAACGATAAAAGTTTTCTAGCTTATTATGTGTATTATTTTTACGAAAGTAATGCTTATATAACGCGTTCAGATTTAGGACATCAAATTGAGGTTTCTAAAAATGCCGAAACAATTACACCTACACAAAAAGTCACAAAGGCTTTTCGTAAATTTATAGATATGGTTCAGGGTGGTTATTATAGCTACCCAGAACCTAAATTCTGGAGAGATTTAGGTAATAATTTAGTAGGTATTGACTACTATCAGCAAAGGAAAAAGAATAGAGGTATAAGTTTATATACTTTCATATCAAATATGAATGAATTAAATGGAGATGATTATTATAATGATTTCCTACCATTTGAACATATTATGAAAGAATCTAATGAATTTGGAATATAATGAGCAACGTTAAGAATATTATAATTACGGAAAAAAGGTTAAAAGAAATGTTTGACCTACTACCTAATTCTGAAGCTATTGACGGCTCGGCATCTTTCAAGCCTATATTTGGCTACGGCGACAAAAAAGAATTGAACGCTTTTTTAAAAGCTAAAAATCTTGTTAAGACCCGAACGCCTTATCCTTTAATTTGGTTATTATATCCGTATAATGAATATCATTGTAAGACAAATGTAGAAATCGAAAGATTATCGTTAATTCTAGCGGTTCAAACTAATGCGTCAATGGGCAATGAAAAGCGAATAAATAGTACATTTAGCAAAATATTATTTCCATTATTAAATAATATTAAATGGCTATTTACAAGAGCTATAATTGTAAATTGGGATAATAAGTTTGAATTAACAAAGTACCCTAATTATTCGGAGGACGATAGTGCTACGGAACACGCGGGAACTTTTATATGGGATGCGCTAAAATTTGTTATAGATATTAAAATTACGGATGATTGTTTAAATAAAGTTAAATTTTAATTATGGATAAAAAAACGGAAAAAAAGAAAAGAACCCCTAGAAAAAAGAAATCTAAATTTATTGGAATAGTTATTTCAGATAGGTTTGTAAAGAAAGGGAAACTTATTCCAAAAGGAACAAAGTATGATGCTATCGAAGAGGATAGTTACAATGTATTAATTAATAATGGGTTTATAAAACCTGAAAATAAATAAAAATGAAAATGGCAACAATAACAGATATTGCAAATAAAAAAGAATGTGGTAGCGGGGTAACGGCTAACACTGGAAAATTAGGGTGCTTGTCGCTATTCGGCACACCAACGCACGCGATTTTAATAGGCAAATCGTATAGAATCGACTCAAACATTACGTGGGGTATTGACTACATTAAGTCGTTAACATTGAAAGGCGCTATGGTTCCCCTAATTGGAGCAAGTGCTTTTGAGGATGTTTCATCCGAAGATACTTATTCTACTAGTGTAAACGGAGTTAAGAGATTAAGTCTTAAAGGATTACCTGAATATAAATTAACTTTCGAGGAAGGTCACGAATTTTATCGTCAATTAGATAGATTACGTGGTTTCAAAGATTGGGATGTTATTCTTGGGGATGAAAACGGAAATTGGCTAATGGCTCAACATTCCGACGGAAGGTTTGGCGGGTTAACTGCGGGTCACTTAACACCTGAACTTACTAAAAGAAAAGTAGCGGGTGGAGATGCTGAGTCGAAATCGGTAATGTTTCAGTTTTTAGATAGATTACAATTTGACAGATATTACGCTATCTTAAACGCTGATGAATTAGATTTTTACCCAGAGGAAATTATGTGTGTTAACGGTGTTGATGTATCATTTACATCAGTTCCGTCTAACGGCGACACATCATTAGAACTTAAGTTTTTACTTAATTCAGACCATAATACTCCTGTTCTTGGAATGGACAATGCTGATGTTTATGTAAAAGTAAATGGAGCTACGGCTACTTTAGGAACACTGACTCAAAACGGGGCTAATGGAGATTATAGTCTTGCAATTACAAGTCCGTCGTTAGCTACTAACGATACGCTTGAAGTTGGGTTTTGGCATAGCTCTATTCCTAATGGAATTGGTGAGGTAGGAAGTGAATTATATCGTGCAACGCCTACGTTAACGGGAACAGTTATATTATAATAACTTAATTTTTTTTTGAAAAGAGCCTAGCTAATTTAGTTAGGCTTTTTTTTTGTAGATTTGCATTATGAAACCAGAGGAATATATTAGATTATTAGAAAGCAATATTGATAAGCTACCGACATTAGTTAAAAATTATGTTTATAAGCGTGGTGGCATTTTAAGAAGTATTAAACAAAGATTTTTACAAAAAGGTGTTGACGGATATGGAAATAAATTAGGCACATATTCTAGCGCTACGATTAGAAGGAAAAAGAAAAAAGGTCAAATAACATCTCACGTAACTTTAAGGGATAGTGGTCAATGGTATGAAAGTTTATTTTTAAAATTTGAAGGAACGACATTAATATTAGATAGCACCGATTTATCTCTAACCTCTAAACTTGTAGACGGAGAAAAATTATTTCCAGGTTATGGGCAAGGTATAATGGAGCTTGGCAATGAAGAACAAATTATGGTTGATAATATTTTAGATGAATTTTATTACGAACTATCAAAAAAATTAGAAAAAAATATAGATATTGAAATATGAAAGTATATAGAGATTTAGATGAAATTCCTATTTATAATTTTTTTAAGGTAATGTATAACTTTGAAAAAAATATGAATTATTTATACAAAAAAAATAAACACAATAAAGATTTGTCAAAAGAGGAATTATTTAATACCTTTGAAGACCTACAACAAAAATACTTAAAGCTAACTTTTTCTAAATCAGACCTACAAGACGAAAAATTAAAAGCTAAAGTAACCTATCTGACAGGAATACAAGAAATTGCAAATTTAGTTTTAAATTGTTATCTTGAAACGCATTATGAGGATGTTTTTTTAATTTTAAATGAATTTAAGATGTTTAAATTAAAACAACCAATAACAAGTGAAGATATAAAAAATATTAAAAAGCAATTGATTTTTATAGAAAATACAATAAATTTAAACCTAGCTAAATTTAAATTAAAACACAAAAACGGACAAAAAAATTCTGAAGAATTAGAACATAACTTACAAAAAGATTTAGACAAACAAGCTCTTTCTTTAGAAACGTATTTAGAATTAGGATATAAAATAGATGTTAAAAAAACATCAGTTTTAAGGTGGGTTAATTTAGTTAACTTATCAAATGAAAAAAGTGAACGAATAAAACAATTATAAAATGCAAATATTAGATTTAAGATTTGATGCTGACGTAACTTTAAAAATAGACGAGGGGGTTTCTTATAAGCCGTCTATATCTGGTATTGAAACATTAGATGTAGAATATACTTTCTTTTGTAATGATATAACAAAAACTGTTTCTAATGGTGGCTTAACTTTAGTTAACAATAGTATTGTTATTAATATTGATGAAGATGATTTTCCTAGAGGTCATTATAAAGGTTATTTAGAATCTGATTCAAAAGTAGCGGGTATTTATAAATATTTTAAAATAGAAATAGTAAGTTATGGGGTTGTTAGCTATTAATAGTAATATCAGTTTAGAAAAATTAACAATAAGTTGTGTTAATGCAAAATCTGTTTATATGACAAACGGACAAGTAGATAACAAAATTACTTTTAGCGTACAACAATATCCAAACATAATATATAACGGCGACCCAACATTAAACGAAAGAGTCGCAGAATTAGAAGCAAAAGCAGTATTAACAAATAATTTAAATTGGTAAAAAATGGCAGTAATTAAAATTAGTAAAGAAACCGCAGTTCCTAGCGGTGCATCAATTGTAGCAAACACTATATATGTAGTAAGTGTTTCAGCCGATGCAAGTAAAATGGAAATCTATATGGCTAATAGTACGGGAACGGCTTTAAGACGTATTCCTACGGATTCAGACATACAAACATTAATTGACGCTAGTGTAAGTAGTGTAGGTAGTATTCAAGTTGTAGATGACATTTCGGATAGAAACGCTTTATCTCCCACACAAAACATACAAGTGTTGGTAATAGACGCGAGTGGAGACCCAACAGTTACAAGTGGTAGTGCAACTTATGTTTACAGACTTTCTACAACAACTTGGATAAAAACTAGTGAATATGAATCAATAGACGTTACTTTAGAATGGGCGAATATTCAAAACAAGCCTACTAGTACAGTTGCGCAAATAGATTTATCGGTTACTAATAGTCACACACATTCAAACAAAACAGAACTTGATTTAATAGGTCAAGATAGTGACGGCGATATGACTTATAACGGGTCTAAAGTAGCAAACGAATACACATCAACATCTTGGTAAATGTCAAAAATAAAAATAGATAAAGTAGTATCGTCTTTACCGTCTACATTAGTAGCTAATACTGTTTATGCGGTAAGGGTAGGAACTGGCTTTGATTTATATATAACCGACAACACGGGTGCAACCGCTCATCAAATAAATTCTAGCGGGGGAACTACCCCTTGGACTACTGACACTAATGGTATAACATATACCGCGGGAAATGTTGGAATTGGGACAGTCTCTCAATCAGGCGAAAATTTACGTGTATCAGGATTTGCAAGATTTAATTCAGATGTTAGATTTGATGGAGATGTTCAATGTGCTGGTGGCGACTTAATAGTAGGTAATTCGCTTAAAGACGTAAACTCAGCAACGGGAACATCGGGTCAAATTCTTTCCTCGGAAGGATCTGGCGGAGGAGTTGAATGGATAGACGCACCAAGTGGCGGAGGTGCGCAATTACTTTCCTATAACTTTTCAGCTAATCACAATACTAATGATACAGCGAATTATTATCAATTTAGAAACAAAAGTAATAGTACTATGTACACAAGGCGTGCTACATTTTCAAGTTGGGGGGGAGTTTATTATGTAGACCTTGTAGCACCAGAAGATTGTTTTTTAAAATCATTTACAATAAAAAGTAGAAATGGGTCTACTTGGGCATCTGGTTTGCAAATAAAAATGAGAATACATAAGAATATATCTACTAGAGAATATGACGGAAGCTTTGTTACATCAACAGGGTCTGGAAATGACGGAAAAATAACATTTGACCTAACTAGTTCTAACACATCATTTTCCCAAGGCGATGCTGTTTCCATAGGCTTTAATTGTACAGGCGCTATGGGGTATGTTACCGCTATGGCAATATTTGAATTAACATAAATAAATATTATGAATACATATAAATGGAATTGTAGAGATGTAGAGGTTTACACTACCTATGTTGATTCGGAGGGAAACACCGAACCTTTTGTTATATTTAAAGTCAATTGGGAAATATTAGTTTGCGATGAAATAGGAAACGCAACTACTATTAGTGGAATTGAAGAATTAGAAATAAAAAATTTAGATAACTTTACTAGTTTTGAAAACGTTACTAACGATGAGGTAACGGGGTGGGTAAAAGCATCAATGGGAGAAAGCGGTGTGGAATTTCAACAACAAAACGCTGATTCCGAATTAGATAAATTAATTAATCCAACTACGCAAACTTTACAATTAATTGCGGATTAAACAATAAATAAAATGGCTAAGATTAATGTAAATGCACAAGAAAGTATAGCGTCTATTAGAGATTTAATAGGTGTTATGAAAACTTTAAATAAGGAAACGGCTAAAATAGGAAACGCAAGCGGTAGTTCTTTTACTAAAATACAAAGCGACATTAAATCTTTAAGAAGTGCAATATCTACTATAAGCAAAAAATTTACTGAATTAAATCAAAGTTTAACTAGAAATAGTAATATAACAAAAACCAATTCTAAAAGACTTACTAAAAATAGTGCCGAAATAAAACGTAATTCCGATTTAACAAAAACCAATTCTAAAAACAAAAGACAAAACAGTGATGCGATAAATAAATTATCGAGTTCGTTAAATAGAGATACAATAGCCACTAAAAAGAATAACGCATCTAAAAAGAAAAGTGGGGGGATTTTAGGAAAGCTTGGAAAAAGGTTTTTAGCGCTTGGAGCAGCTTTAGGTGTTGCTAGAATTTTACAACAAGCAGCTTTAAGTGTTGTTAAATTAACAATTAAGTTTCAAAGTTTAGGTTTTGCTATGGAAAAAATTTCATCGGGGAATCAAAATCTTGTGGGAGCTTACAAGGCAGTTTATAGTACGGTGGACGATGTTGCGGATAGCTTTGGGTTTTTAATTAGCTTAAACACTAGATTTGGTGCTAGTTTAGATGCGACTAGTGAAAGGTGGTTAAAGTTTAAGACGGCAGCACAACAATCGGGATTAGTTGTTGAAGAAACAAAACAAATATTTGAATCCGTTACAAAGGCAAGTGCGGTTTTAGGTTTACGTACAGATGAATTAAAAGGTGTCTATTTAGCTTTAGAACAAATGCTATCTAAAGGTAAGGTTACGACGGAGGAATTACGTAGACAATTAGGGGAAAGATTACCAGGTGCGGTTGGTATTATGGCGGATTCTTTAGGTGTTACTACGGCACAATTAAGTAAGATGATGAAAGCGGGGGAGGTTGTTTCGGGTGCGGTTTTACCTAAATTTGCTAAAGCACTAGAAAAGGCTTATGGTATTATGGACACCGACACGATTGATAATTTAGCTACGGATGTAGGTAAAATGACGGGTGCTTGGGATAGATTTGTATTGACGATTACGGAGGGAGATAGTCTTATAAGTAGAACTATTGGTGGTACTATGAAACTAATTACCTCATCTCTTAATGCACTTACTAACTATTTAGAAACGGTAGAACAAACCGCAAGACGTACGGGGGATGAAAGATTTGGCGAAGAGAATTTAGCTTATATTAGTAAAGAAACCGAGTTGATAATGAAACAACAAGGTGTATTAATAAAAACAGAAAAAGAATACCAAGATTTATTAGATAAAGCCGATGAAAAAACAACAACAGCGCCTTTAGAAAGTAAGGCAAAATTAGATGCACTTAGGGAAGAAATGGCTTTACAAAAAGAATTTCAAAAATTTAAAGAACAAAAAAGAGATGTGTCAAGAAAATTTGCGTTTCAAGAAATAGAAGAAGTTAGAAAATTAAGAGACGAGCTATTAAAACAAGTTCAAATGGATGAAATTATCGCTAGCAAAATGAAAGTTAGAATGATAAATAATCGTGGAGAGGCGGTTTTGGTTGGAGAATTAACTGAGGCGGAAAAAGAAAGATTTAAAGTTGGTTTTGAAGGTTTTAAAAAAACAGAAGAAGCGTACGTAAAAACATTTGATTTATCATTAAAACTAAACGCACTTTTGGAAAAATCTAATAAAGTAGCAGCTGTAGACGATAGTGGCAGCGGAAGTAACAGAAAGCGTAAAATCAAAATGGCTAAAGAATATAACGGCACTTTAGAGGATGAAATATTAGCATTAGAACGTGTAGCCGATTTAAATGAAAGAGTTTTTAGCCAAGAGGGTCAATCAATGGATGACACTATTTTAGCTTTAGATGAATATATAAAAGCTTTAAATAAGATAAATGATTTAGAAAATCAAGAAGTAAATAATGATTTAGACGCAGCTGAAAAAGATGAACTAAACAAGTGGAAAGTAAGAATGGACAGTTGGGATAAAGGTGCATCAAACTATCAAGAACAAGTAGTCCAACACGAAAAAGCATTAAAAAATATTGAAGAAAAATACAAGGATTTAAGATTAATTCAAAATCAAAAGTTTTTAAATAAAAATCTAGATATATTACAAGAATCGCAAGACAAAGAAATAGCGATGATTGAAAAGTTTATGGAACAAGACCAACAAGACGCTACAATAGATAGTGACGGTGCGATTAGAGGTATTGAAATGGCTATGTTGAAAGAACACGAGGGTACGGCGCAATATAATGCCTTGTATAAGTTGCGCGAGGAAATGTTACAACAACATCAAAACAATTTAATAGATATTGAAGTTGAAGCTTTAAGAAAAAAAGCTAAATTCTATTTGTCAAAAGAGGGCGGTGGCGATATGGATATGGCTGACAATTTATTTGCATTGGCGCAAGGTCTTGAAGGAACTAAAACTGGATTAGATGAAGTTAAACCTAGTGTCGAGGAAATAGCCGAGGTGGTAACGGACATAATGGACACTATGGGGGATTTAGGCAATGCCCTTTTTGAAAGTAAAATAGCAAGAATAGACGAGGAAATTGCTAGAGAAACAGAAAAATATGACACCTTATTAAGACTTGCAAAGGATGATGAGGCGGAACAAAAGATAATCGAAAGGAATAGGGAAATTAGATTAAAAAAGCTAAATGACAAAAAGAAAAAAGAACAAATAAAACAAGCTAAATTTGAAAAGGCTATGAATATAGCAAAAGGTACGGTTGCACTTGCATTAGCTATACAATATGCTTTTGCCCAAGACGCTCCTCCGCCTTTTAATGCAGCTCAGGCAGCAATTGTTGCAGCTCTATCAGGAGTAGAATTAGCTACTATTATAGCAACACCTATACCAACATTTGCAACGGGTGGTGTTATGGGTCACGACGGAAAGGCTTTAATTAATGACGGCGGACAAATGGAATATGTCCAAAGGGGAGGTAAAATAATGACGGCTAAAAACGAAAACGCATTAGTTGATTTAAAGCGTGGAGATATTATTCATAAAGATTTTGAAACAATGCAAAGAAAAACCTCAATTTTTAATAGTATATTTGGAGGAGGAAATGAATCTACACAAAACGAAATTGATTTTGTTCAAATTGAACTAGCTATCGAAAGAGGTTTTAAAAATGCAAAAATAAATAATAATATTTCCGTAATCAACGAGTTGGATGATTACGCTGAAAAACAACAAAATTGGAGCTAAATGATTGATATTAGAAACGAAAACGTTAATGATATAATTTTTGTTTTACAAAACGAAGATAATGTGTCTTTGGTTTTAGACCGAGATCCGATAGGTTGGCGTGAGGACGGTTTAAATATTGTACGAAACAAAAAGTATCACGGAATTGTAACGCAATTTACAGGTTCGTTGGAATTTGAAAAAAACGCTAAAGATTTTATATTAGACGCTTATAAGATAGGCGGACAAAACACAGATTTATATTTAATAAAATATCATTTAAGAAAAGAAAGTTCTAATTATAGGGTAACGGGTGTTGGTAGTAATGATGATATAGATATAAAATATGAAGAAAAATATAGAGGACTTGCGGATTTTGATACGTTAAATGAAGAAAACAGAAAATTAAAAGTTAAATTTACATCCGACGTTTTAGAAAAATTAATCAAATCAGTAGAGGGGGATGAATTTGAATTAGAAAGAATCAATGATATTGACGGTAATGGTATTACGCATCCATTTGATAAACATAATATAAGAATAGAGGGTAGAACTTTAACCGCTAATGGACAACATACAAACTTCGGTAATCCTAGCGGTGCTTATCCTATGCGACCTTTTCAACTAGGAAATAATAAATTTATTATTCCTACTAAATTTATAACTAAAGGTTTTGATAGACACGTTGAGGCTAATTTTAGCACATTTGACCCTAATGATAGTTTAGGTTGGCAAGCTAATTTTATTTATAACGATAGTTTAATACCTAATTTAAGAACAAACCTTACGGTAGAATGGAATATTAATATAAATTGTTTTTTCGCTCAAGACCAAGGATATAATGGTGCTATAACTCCACAATTACGTCTTTATAAATATGACGCATCAAGTCAAAACTATGAAAGAATATCTGCTGCCGACGGAGGGAGAGTGCTTATTGGGGAATCCAATAACCCAGGAACGGACGGCTGGATGTATTACTATAGCGAGCAACAAATGGTTATGAATGGCTCACATACATTTGAAAACTTAACAAGTGAACACGCTATGACTATTGAATTTTATGTTACTGATTTTGCTAACCAATTTTCCCCATATAACCCAGGGTATTTTTACTTTGTAAATCAGATAAGCTATTATCACGTTGAATTAAAAGAGGAATCTAAATACGAGCCTGATAGTAAAATTCATACTTTTAGTTTTGTTAACGAGGTTGCCGAAAGATTAATGGAAATAATTACGGGTAAAAAGGGTAAGTTTTATTCACGCTTGTTTGGGAGGGATGTAGATAGATTACCTCCCTCAACTGGATTTCCACCCGAATATCAATCATACGATTATCCTAAAACAGGCGCGGAAGGAGATACGGGAATGATACACGGATTTGACATTAGACGGTTTACTAATCAAAACATATTATACAAATCTCTTTCGGTAAGTTTAAAAAAACTAATAGAAGGACTACAAGCTACATTTAATATTGGTGTAGCCATAGAAAATTATCAAGACGGACAAAGATTAAGATTTGAAAAACTAAAACATTTTTATAGACCAGAGATAGTTGTTAAATTACCTAATCAAGTTATTAACGTTAAAAGAAAAATAGAACCTAAAATGTTTAATTCTAACGTTAAAATGGGTAGTGAATATGGCGGAGATTATGAAATGGGTTTAGGTCTAGACGAGCCGAATGTTAGGACATCTTTTTCTACACCTTTAAAGAAAACTACTAATAAATATGATAAAATTTCTAAATTTCGTTCGGACGATACGGGAATGGAAATAATTAGACGGCAACCAGAATTTTTAGATAGAACAAAAGATACACAACAAGACCAACACGTATGGTATTTAGATTGCAAAAAAGATTATGATAATGGCGCAGGTCAATGGACACAAAAAATTTGGCAAGATGTTTTAGCGTCACAACCGCAAGGTATTAATGACCCCGATAGTTATAAAAGTTGGAAATTTACACCTAAAAGATGTTTATTAAGGCACGGTTGGGTTTTACGAGCGGGAATGGAAATACCTAAATATGTTAATTATAGTAGTTATGTATATATGATTTTATCATCATCAGACTCTAACATAAACTTATCTACTAGATACATTGGGGAATCGACACAAGTAGTTGAAAGCGCAGACCAATTAGTAAGAAGTTTAGATAGGTCAATTGTTTTGCCTGAAATTGTTACCTTTACAGTAAATGTAAATCAAGATATGCTTGATTTAATTTATGGAACACAAAAAATAGACATACTTGACGAAAATGGACTTGTTGTTGACACAGAAGAAGTGCCTAATTGGTATTTTAAGTTTCAATGGATAAACGAAAACGAAGAAATTGAAACGGGGTATTTACGTTCTTTTAAATCTCAAAAAGGACAATTTGAAATGATTAAAGCAAACGATAATTTAATATATTAATAATGGCAACTAAAGGAAAAATAACAATTACTTTTAATACGGACGCATCAGACGGAGAAACTATTTCTTTTGAAAGAACGTCTACCTACGGTACTATAAGTTTAGATTCTACATTTGTATCGGGTAGTAGAGTTGCAAATAGTCAAATTCCTTTAGGAACACCTACACTTAACGCTGGGGAAATGACTGCAGCAGCTTATGAAACATATTTTAACATAGACCAAAATCAAGGTAAGTTAATGAATATTTCTAGAAACATAAATGTTATAGAAATTGACATTTTGTATGGTTGGGATTTCCAAAATTTTAGTTCAGATGTTCCGTCTATTGGCGGTGTATTAGTTCCCGAAGTTCCCGATACTTTTCAGTTATTAGCAGCTAGTTTAATCACGTATATTACAGACCCTTGTGAATTTGTAACGGTAAATGTTTTAACGTCGGAACAAGCAACGGGTTATTATTTAAAATTGCCAGGGACTTACCAATCAGTTCCAATAACTACAGTTAGCACTAATCCTTTTAATGTAGACGTTCCAAGATTGCAAGGCTATGAATTAAAAGTTATTAAATCGGGGAGTAGTAATGTTATTAATGTTTCAGAATATTTCAATGAACCTTTTTTTTATTTTAGACGTGTAGGTCAACAAAATATAGTCTTAACGGTAGCAAGCGATTATTTTAGCGGTTCTACGGTTTCAGCTAGTGTTGATTATCTAAATCAATTAACCGAAAGACCTAATCCTTTATTACAAATAGAATATAGTTTAGACGGCTATAATTGGTTTGATGACGGCACTTTTTCGGGTCAAGTTCCAGGAGATTATACTTTATTTATAAGAGACGGAATGGGGTGTACTATTCAAAAAGATTTTAAAATAAAAGGTACTGTTGGTCAAAGAACGCCTTTCTTTTTTATTTCAGAAGCAAATAGTATTAGTTTTAGTCAAAGTCAAGTTTGGAACAATGAACAAAACGGAATATATAAAAACCCAAACAATGTACTAGCTACAAGCGATTTACAAGAAAATTTATATAAAGAAAGATTAATATTTAGAAAAGAAGATGAGGTAAGAATACAATTTAAAAGCAACTATGAATATCACGATATTAGTGTAGAAGATTGCGAAGGAAATTCAACTGGAGTTAATGCTACATCTCCTGAAAAAATGTCTAACAATATGAATTTATATGAAAGTTTAGATTGTAAATTAGTTGGGTTAAGTAACACAAGAGCTGGGATATATTTTGATAGTGGAAACTATTACGACATAAACGGAGCGGTTGAAGGCACTTATGAGCTTTTTGGTAATCTACCCGATAGTGCTATGATAGATAATAAAATAAGAATTCCAGGGCGAGGTGTTTTTGTAATTCAAGATGTAATTTATAATGAGGAGTTAAACAAAAAGCTAATTGTTTTTAATATGAATAATAGCATTGGTGTTAATTTTCCTGTTGATGAAATTATGCAGTGTCATTATAATTTATTAAATTTTGAAGTTTACGAATTTAATATAGATTTTTCTGTTCCTATTATAAAATCTGGATTAGAAAAATTAATTAGAGTTAATATTAGAGCTACGGATGATTTGTTTGATGAAATATTTTTCTGCTCAGAATATTCGCTTATAGTAGATTCAGATAATTTTAATGGAAATAAATATGTTGGTATAAATTATTACGGAAGTAACAATAGGTCTATATTTTATTTATATGGAATAGAACATTTTATACGTGCTGAAATAATTGACATATCTAGTTATATAGATGATGACAACGATATATTAAAAGGGGATTTACATACTTACCTTACCGAATCTACTGTCCATAAAGGAATTAAAATACTTTTTTCAGAAGTTACGTATAGGATGATGATGAAATTATCGTTAGCTTTGTCAAGTGAATTTTTATTTGTAAACGGTCTTGGTTATGTTAAAGACAAATCTTTAAAAGTAGAACAAATAGAACATACAAATCTATATACAATGGAGTGTCAATTGATAAGTACAAATTCAAATTACAACCCTATGGCTAATCAAAGAACGGGGGAAAGAGAAGGATATAAAACATTATATATACCAAACATATTAGGAACAGATACAGGTGTAGTTAAATTATAATAAAATGGCAAGAACAGAAGAACAAATACAAATAAATACAATAGCAATACAAACATTAATTGATAATGCCCAAAAGATAAATCAATTAACGCAAGTCACATCATTTGATGATGCGGATGTTTTTTTAGTTCAAAGAAATGCAGCTGGGGATAGTTTTTATGCTACTTGGTTACAAATTAAAAATGCTATCGGTGGCGGTAGTATGGAATTTTTAGATTTAACAGATGTTCCTAGTAATTATTCTTGTCAAGTTGGTAAAAATGTTAAAGTAAAAGCCACTGGCGACGGATTAGAATTTACACCCGATTATATGGATTTTGCTTGTAGTGACGAAACAAGTGAC
>Ga0209535_1000867_pt1 | contig 21060 bp, 8 predicted proteins | sample LinPmetageLP28_FD_184041 | JGI IMG/M metagenome (GOLD analysis project Ga0209535, IMG submission 184041) | Marine viral communities from the Pacific Ocean - LP-28 (SPAdes) (version 2) | ecosystem: Environmental > Aquatic > Marine > Oceanic | place: Pacific Ocean | collected 2009-08-22
GTTCTGCTCTTAATTCATTTGTGTCAGGCATTGATACCATTGCATTCATTAAGAAGTGGGGCAACTCAAAGTGACCAAACACGTACGGCATTGATTTAGCCTCTTTGAGTTCCTTCCATTCTTCACCGACCAACCACGGGATAAACGCACAATCCTCTGTGTAGTACGGTTCGTGAATAATTTCTACGTTGGGAATATTCTTTGCCCATTCAACTGAATTCACAACACGTGAATCTTTGAAATACAAGTCGTGATTGCCTAGTAGGAAATATGTTTTTTCAAATGCTTTAGCAAGTTTTTCTAAGCCTTTAAGTGAATACCCTAGAGTGTCAATATTAATGTTGGCTCTGTGATGATGCCAGTCACCCATGAATATAAATGTTTCACAACCTTTGGCTTGGGCATCTTCAATGAACCAATCTATAAATCTATCACAGTCTTGGTTGAACTGCCTTGAGTTGCCTTTGTTGCCGAAATGTATGTCAGTGAAAACGGCCGCACGTTTAAATGTCTGCATATAAAAAATATTTTACTATCTTTATTAAAGTGTGTCTAGTTTCTTTTTTCGTTCTACTTCTTTTTGATCTTCAATCTTAACCAATTCTTTTTGTCTCAGCTCATGTTCAATTTGTCTAGTATGTGAAGGCATCATACCATTCTCTTGCAATAGATCATCACGAAGAGACTGATTCTTTTTTTCAACATTTAATATTCTAGTGAACGAGTTTGTTATTGCGGCTGTGTAATAAGCAAAAGGATTTTCTGATTTAGATTCATCAAATTGTAAACCTATTTGTGACAGTTGCATCAGTGCCTGCCCTTGCATCTCATCGTTATAGGTATAACCACGCCAGTTACCTCTTGTGCCGTATCTTTGTACCAGCAACACAAACATCTTAGCAAGTTTTGGTGTCATAGCTCCGTGATCCACAGAAAAATGTCCGTTTTCCATGCCACCTTTCCAATGCGATTTCCCAACACATTTGAGTTTTTCTTTATCGTCAAATCTATAGTGTTGAAAAGGTGGAAAGTTACATTTCACCTTTGATTCTGCTATTGTTTTTGGTTTTGATTTTCGGTTCGAATTTGGTACATGATCAAAGGTCATCACGCGAAAAACCAAGTGTTGTTTCAACATAGTTTTCGGATTTATCTTCTCGCCTGTTGCTTTTTCTAACTTTTTTATTTTGTTACGTCTTGCTTCAGCGATAGATCTAATATTGATCTTTTTTACATCAGGAACAATTATATCGAAATCGGTATCTTCGTCTGAGATGTATGAACTGTACTTTTTTTTGCTTTTATGTATTTCCAACAACAAGTCTTTGTTGTTTAAGTATTTTGATTTAGCCATATCATAATTATAAACTACTAGTTTAATTTATGCAATAAATATTTTATATGAGTTTCTTCACGAAATCTTTACAGAACATAGGTAAGGTAGCAAGACAAATGGGCACTGGCGGCTTTAATGCTGTACAGGCAAGATTATCACAGGCAGGATTATTTCCTGGCGGAGTAGCTGGTCAATCTAGACGAGCATTGGGTACTAACGCAGGTTCACCATCATCAACAGGTGATTGGGCAGTAAAACTAACTTTACCCACTGCAACATATTCACAATTAATGGCTGATTCTCCTGTCATGACAGATACCATGATGGCAGACAATGGCATGCGTTTTCCTACCACTCCATTTATCAATTTACAGCACACAGCGGCATATGACAGTAGAGCAGTGTTGCACAACAATTATCCATATTATGCATATCAAAATTCACAAGTGCAACAGATTACAATATCAGGAGATTTTCCTGTACAGGATCAAGCAAGTGGCAGAAGATGGATATCAACTGTGCATTTCCTACGCACTATCACAAAAATGTATTATGGTGGAGAGCTTAACAAAGGTAATCCTCCTCCCATTGCAAGATTAAATGGATATGGCGATCATGTGTTCAGCAATGTACCTTGTGTAGTAATGGACTTTACAGTTGAATTTAGGCAAAATGTTGATTACATTTCTATATACAATGATCCTGAAGATCTTACTGGCATATCACCGGGCGAACGAATGGCAAGATTTGGACCTAGTCAGTTCACTGAATCTCAACCAGCACAAGCGAGACAGTCTGGCATAGTAAACAAAGTGCCTACAGACTCTTTGATCACAGTAACAGTGATGCCAGTATACTCACGTAATAAAATATCTAACCAATTTGATCTTAAATCTTTTGCAAACGGATCATTGGCCAAGGATGGATTTATATAATGGCAAATTACGAATCTACATCACCTTATTATGCTACTGCTGAGTTTACAGAAACTTTAGGTATACTTAACAAACGACAATTTGAATTTCAACCAGATGACGTGGTTTATGAAATTGACTCTTTCTATGAACATAGGCCAGACTTATTGAGTTTTGATTTGTATGGTACTCCTAAACTATGGTGGGTATTTCAACATCGAAACATGGATGTAATTACAGATCCAATTTGGTCTTTTGAAGCAGGAACATTAATAAGGATTCCTAAAAAATCAATCTTACAGGAATTCTTGAACGTATAATGAAGCCTCCTCTTAGCAAAAAATACAAATTCAATGAAACTTATGTAGGGCGTGGCAATGCTAACAAATGGCAAAGATCCAGCAAACTAAATGATACTAAACTTCCGCAAGATGACTTTTCCTTTAAAAAATTAAACGACGCACTTTCAGGTTTTCTATCTGGTGGAGGAATTGAAGGTGCTATATCTGGCGGAATTGCAGGAATTGAAGGTGCTATATCTGGCGGAATTGCAGGAATCCAAAATGCTATATCTGGTGGAATAAATGCAATAGTTGGAGACACGTTAAAAAAAATTGACCCCAAAGTTCAATCTATTGCTAATAATATAGGAGTTGGAGACTTCACAGCCGCAGATGATGTAAGGCAAAATTATGGAAGTGGGTTAGGTGCAGGCGTCACTGATGGAATCAGCAAAGGCTTGAACATTCATGGACCAAGTTTTGATGATGCCGCTTTAGGCAAATCAAAAAGATTAAAAAATTTAGTAAACGGGTCCTCGGCTAATATTTTCTTTAACAATCCAACAGGAGTCAATCCTTTACACGATTACGAGACTTACAACTATGAAATATCTTTTTCTTGTATTAGTGCAGGCGTTTATGAATCAAACAATTTTGAAAGCAATCGTGGAACACTGATTGCACAATCAGGAGGTAAAGGTAAGCAAGGCAGGGGTGTGCTTGGTGTTGATTATTATATAGAAAGATTAAGTTTTAGAACAGTGGTAACAAACTCCTCACAGTCTCCAGACACTAATGCTTTTTCCATCATAATGAATATAAGTGAACCATATGGGGTTGATTTAATTTCGGCATTTGTTGAGGCAAGCAAGAGAGAAGGGTATGGCAATCATATGAATGCTGTGTACCTATTAGGAATCAGATTCCAAGGTCATGATGATGCAGGCAATCCACAGAACATTCCTTTTGGTGGTCGTAAATTTATACCTTGCAAAATATACAATGTTGATTTAGATGTTGATGCAGGTGGCGGCAACTATGTGATCGAGGCAGCTCCGTACAACTACACAGCAAAAAATAGTGCATATGATGAGATACCATTTAATGTTACCTGTAACGGAACAACTGTAAAAGAAGTAATAGAAAGTTTTTTTAATAATCATAATAGACAGTTACAAGATATTGCAAAAAAAACTTCATTAGGTACCCCTAATACATTTGAATTGGATATCAGCAACTCTGAGGCAGATATATTAAGTTCGTCGTTAAACTTAAATGAGATCGACAAAGTAAGTCAGAAACAAGCTATTAACTTTTCCATTACTGGCAATGGTGGCCCAAAGGCAGTAAGCAGAAAAATCAATGTTGAAAAAGGTGAATCAGTAATAGCATTTTTGAGATCTGTAATCGATAATTCAGCAAAATTCTTAGAAAGAGTGAATGAAGCAGGCGAAGTAGTAGGCGAGTCAATACCTACACCAAACATAATGACAACCACAACTATATCTGCCACAAATAATGGAAAAGGTGATCAAGCATATAAATTTTCTTATGCACTGAGATCACAGAACAGAGATGTTAGTCACATAGATGGTGCCGATGCACCAAGTCAGGCAGCTCCGGTAAGAATATATGATTTTCTCTACACAGGCCAAAATAAAGATATCTTAGATTTCAGTTTAAAATATAAATTTGCTTATTTTCAACCAGGTCTGTCTTACAACAAGGATGGTGACAAAACAAAGGAAAATGATCCAAATATTTCTAGTGTAGGAAGAGATGGAGGAAATCCAGGAGGAAATCCTAACGGTGACAATGCTGTACCAAGCACTGTTACACCATCAAAAAGTGCAAGAGGAATGTCAATGGGAAATTCAAGCAGTGACATTGTGCCAGATGCATCATCTGACAACAAAGAATCCATTGACAAACTTAAGCAAATTTTAGAAGATCCAGCTGCCGATATGATAGTTTGTGACTTGCAAATTTTAGGTGATCCATATTGGATAGAGCAAAAAACTGTGCGTACAGGAACAAAAACAACAAGTCAGGCTGGTGCCTACATTGAGCCGGATGGTTCTATATCTGTTGACGGTTATGAACCTATCATACAAATAAATGCAAAATTACCCACTGATATCAATGATGCAAACGGTTTGTATAACTTAACAGACACAGCATTCTTCCAAGGCACATTTTTAGTTTGGATGTGTGAGTCTAACTTTGAAGGTGGAGTATTCACACAAACTTTATCTCTAGTAAGACAGAAAGGTCAAGCTAGGGACAGAACAAAAGGCGGCATTCAACCGCAAGTTTTTTCTGGTAATGCTTTTTCAAATGCATTAGGTTCAGCTTTCAAGGATTTTGCTACTGGAAAATTCAATGCTGTATCTAAAGGATCAACATCTAATGTTAGTAATCAAGGTAAATCTGCTTTTTCAAGACCTCCAAGGGATATTAAAAAATTCGTAAATAATAATGGAAAAGCAATCAAGACATCCAGTGGTTACTTAACATATGGTAATCCACGTCCGAGACAAAGATAATGCCAGAATTAAGAAGACAGTCAACTGTGTTACCTATGCCAGGTCCATACATTGGATTTGTAAAAGGCACAGCTGATGTAAACAGAATGGGAAGATTGGATGTTTTTATTCCTGAGTTGCAGGATCAATGGGATAACTCAGATGATACTCCATTATCAGAAAGAACAATCACAGTTGAATACTGTTCACCGTTTGCTGGACAAACACCTTATGTAGACACAGGAGGCGGCGGTGCATTTGGCCAGACACAAAAATCGTACGGATTTTGGATGGTACCACCAGATGTGGAAACAAAGGTACTTGTTATGTTTGCAGGTGGCAACATTAATCAAGGTTATTGGATAGGGTGTATTCCTGAAATAGGAGTGAACCATATGACGCCTGGAATTGCCTCAGCTAAAACTGCTGGAGTAAGTGAAAGCCAGCAAGAGAAAGCCAGCACACTCAAAGGCAAAGGCGGTAGAAGATCTTCGAAAGCGGCAGAACCATCAACTGAAGGAAAATATAGTACTCTTCCTGGTGTAGAATTTATTCCTGTTGCTGAACCTAATAGACGTTCAGACACTATTAAAACCAGCAGTAGTTATGATAAAGATGGATCAGTATCATCAAGACCCTCACATGACTATCATGCAGATGAATTAGTAAAACAAGGGTTGCTTCCAGATCCTATCAGAGGGACCACAACATCATCGGCAAGACGAGAAACACCATCGCAAGTGTTTGGCATCAGCACACCAGGTCCTATAGATCCAAAAGGCAACAAGGTGCCTTTGCGTGAATCAGGAAACAGACATGCTATCACAGAAGATGGAGCTACCTTAGTACATTCAAGATTAGGTGGACACACTTTTGTAATGGACGATGGAACTCCACCTAAACATGACGGATCAAAATTTACTACAGATATTGAAAATGAATTAATAAGAATTAGAACACGTTCAGGTGCACAAATACTGTTACACAATTCAGAAGACATTGTGTACATTATTAATAATTCAGGCGATGCTTGGATCGAACTAACTGCTAACGGCAAAATTGATGCATATGCAAATGATTCAATCAGTTTTCACACAAACACTGATTTTAATTTTAGAGCAGAACGTGATGTTAACATAGAAGCAGGAAGAAATATAAATCTTAAAGCGGCAGGCACAAACAAAAAAGAAGGTGAAGACGATTATTTGATCAACTCCGGTGAAGAAGTAGTCACAGGAAGAATTCATATGGATGCTAAAGAAGACATTGAAATGATTGCAGAACTAGATATCAAAGCCAAAGCAGGGGTTGATATTGAAATGTTTGCTACAAAAGATGTTGCACTTAAATCTGAAGAGAACATGATATTTGAAACACAAGAAAATATGCAATTACAATCAAGGAAGAATTTTACATTGTATGTTCAAAATTTTGCAGAGGTTGAAATTGGTAGTCCAGCTGTGGCACCAGACAGTACTGGTGTAGGGACACTACAACTGAGAGTAAAAAATGATCTAAAAACTTTTATAGGTGACGATCATAAAACATATGTTGGTGGTGATCACCTCTTAGAAGTTGTAGGAGATGATAAAATATTTGCCGCAAATCATTGGGCCAATGTAACTGGTGAAATACATTTTAATACATCAGGAAAAGTTGCCGCAGGAGTCGTTGGTGAAACTATAGTAACAGAAAATGTTGTTGGCGACAAAGGTGAACGTGTGCCTCCTGATGTTGTGGTACCACTTACTACATTTTTGAATGTGGGTGTAGATCCATTGTATCCTGAAGAGGAAAGATTATCTATCATGAAACGTGTGCCTACAGCTGAACCATATGCAGAGCATGAAAATATCAAATTGTTTAGATCAGATCAAACACGTACAGACAGAGAAATTGAACTTGAACAAAGATTTGAAGAAGAATCTACAACAGAGTCAGTTCCTAATCCAGGAGGAAGATAATGTCAGGAGTATGCAGAGATAATGATGCGGCAGGAGGAGATTTAGTTCCTTCACAGACCACAGTAATAGCTAATGGCGAAGAAATAATTGTAAATGGTGATACCGTAGCAGTTCACGGTATTGCTCCCCACTTAGAACAAACCATAATAGCAGGATCAAATGCAGTGTTTGTTGGTGGCAAGGCAGTGTGTAATGCTGGCGACGTTGCGTCAGTTTGTGGTGAGGCTGCCACAGGCTCCAGTGATGTATTTGTAGGATAAATATTTGTATGGACAAAGATATATGTAAAAAATGTGATTGCCCAAGTCATTGCAGTGGTGGCAAATGTCAGCGTTGTTATGAAGCAGGAGATGAATGCCTAACTTGTGATTGCGTAAATTGTGATGGTTCTAAAACTATAAACAAGTAAAATGGCAGTCAAAAATTTCAACGAAATAGATGGTACTCAACAGGGTGTTAACAACACCAGGATATTTCGTGGACATTCTACAGTAGGCAGAACGTTTGCTGACACAAAAATTTACGATATTGAACTAGTAAAGCAAGATTTACTCAATCATTTCAACATTATCAAGGGAGAAAAACTTGAAAATCCTGATTTTGGCACCAATATTTGGTTATATTTGTTTGATCCGCTGGATGATGAGTTAAAACAATCAGTACTTGATGACATAGATTCAATTATTGCTTATGATCCTAGGATTGAGTTAGACAAAGTGGAAGTTAATCAATATGAGCATGGATTATCTATAAGGGTATCGGTGCTGTATACCGGCTACGGATTAGGCGAAACAATGGATCTTTTGTTTGATCAAACCGAAGGATTACTCACTAACGGATCTCAAGTATATTCTGCCGCCTAAACATTATCATAGCACATTTTAAAAACTATAAATATTATTATGCCATCAACCGATAGACAAAACGCCTTGCTGGTTAACACTGCTTGGCAAAAGATTTATAGAACGTTTTCACAAGCAGACTTCAAATCGTACGATTTTGACACTGTAAGAAGAACGCTGATAGATTATCTTAGATTAAACTATTCAGAATCTTTCAATGACTACATTGAGTCTTCGGAATATGTTGCATTAATTGATTTAATATCATATGTTGCTCAATCAATATCCTATAGAGTAGATTTGAATGCAAGAGAAAACTTTATTGATCTTGCAGAAAGAAAAGAATCTGTATTAAGATTAGCAAGACTTATTTCCTATCAACCAAAGAGAAATATTGCCGCATCTGGTCAATTGAAAATTGTTTCTATAACAACTACAGAAACAGTGTTTGACGCAAACAATAACAATTTAGCAAATACTCCTATTCTTTGGAATGATGTCACAAATAACAATTGGCAAGAACAATTTAACGCAGTGCTTAACTCTGCGTTGCCTAGAGCACAATCAGTAGGCAGACCTACTGCTTCTAGCACAGTTGGAGGAACAACCACTGAAACTTATAGATTTAATTCCACAAACCTAGGATTACCTATTTTTAATTTTTCAAGGAATATAAATGGCATAAACACAACATTTGAAATTGTACCAAGTGAATTGAAAGATGGGTTTGTAGTAGAAGAAGCACCAGTGCCAGGAAACGCACTTAGTTTCCTTTACAAAAATGATACAAAAGGATTTGCCTCAAGTAACACAGGATATTTTTTACAATTTAAACAAGGCTCTTTGGTGAATGAACAATTTACTATTACATCGCAACTGCCTAACACAAAATATTCTATTACTGATGCTAACATTAATAATGACGATGTATTTTTGTTCAAAATGGATCAAAATAATATTTTAGAAGAGTATTGGGCAAAGGTGCCTGCAATTACTGGCAACAATGTAATATACAATTCATTAGCAAAAAATATTATAAATCAATATGCAGTAGTGACTAAAGAAAATGATGCAATTGATCTTGTGTTTAGTGACGGTACATATGGGGCAATGCCAGTTGGAAACTTTGTAGCATATTATAGACAATCAAACGGATTATCATACAGAATACAAACCACAGATATGCAAAATGTAAACATTGATTTACAGTATGTGTCTAGAGACAATCAGGTTAACACAATGACTATCACAATGTCATTACAAAATGCAGTTACTAATGCGGCAGCTTCTCAGTCAATAGCTGATATAAGAACACTTGCTCCACAATCTTACTACACAAATAACAGAATGATATCTCCTGAAGACTATCAAATTGTTCCTTTGATTGAAAATCCTTCATTAGTGAAAGCTAGATCACAAGTAAGAGCAATAAGTGGAACGTCGCGATTTTTAGATGTGACAGATCCAAGTGGTGTTTATTCTGAAACAGACATTGTTGCAGATGACGGCATGCTGTATAGAAATATTACTACAGAAACTTTTGACTTTAGTTTTACAACAAGAGATGATGCTAGAAAAGTTGTAGTCAGTTCAGTATCGGATATTTTTGAGTCGGAATCATTAAAACAATATTACTATGACAATTTTCCTAGACCACAAATTGCAGGACAAAAATTGTGGAATAAAACCACGCAAAGCACAAGTCAAGTATCTGGGTATTTCAAAGATGTTGCTGACGACTCAAGCGTTTTTGCAGTTGGTACTTCGGCTTTAAACAATTTACAATACATAAAAACAGGAGCACTTGCTAGATTTATTCCAACATCAGGAAATCACTTCATGCCGGAGCTAGGAACACAAATGGCAGGCACTGGAGGGCATCCGGGCAGTGCAGATATTATGTGGACAAAAGTAATAAGTGTAGAAGGAGATGGATCCAATGGCGGTCTAGGAGATCTTGCAGACGGTTCTGGTCCAATTTTGTTATCCGATTTTATTCCTACTGATGCACAAATTACAGAAATAATTCCAACATTTGTAGATTCAATTTCATCAACTTTAGAAAGTTCGATTGTTGATAAAATTATTGCGTATAAAAACTTTGGACTAGGATACAACAAAGAAAAAAGTGAATGGTACATAATTGAAGAAGATGACATAAAAACAACAGATAGGTTTGATTTAACTTATGCCCAAAATACGCAAAGTTTAAATTTAGATGCATCTTGGCTCATTAGATTTTCGACAAACGGTGTGACATACACAGTAACAAATAGAGCTACTCAATACATTTTTCAAAGTTTTAGTAGAAATAAATTTTATTTAGATGAATCAGAAAAAGCAACAGATCCTGAAACAGGATTTACTATAAAGGATTCAGTCACAGTTTTAAAATCAAACACACAACCTGATTTTGTAAGCAACTTGACATACGATTACAAATGGCGTATAGTAAAAAATATAATTGCAAGTGATGGCTATAATGATACAAGAAAAATGCAAATTGGATTATTTGATTCAGATGATGATGGTGTGTATGACAATCCCGACTTATTCAAATTAATTGTTGCTCCAACAACCAGTGAAGAAAACAAATATGTGTTTTTCCAAACAGTAACAAAAAATGGATTTGAACAAGACGATCCTGTATCTAATGTAAACTTTGTAACAGTGTCAGCTGAAACAGATATTACTAACCCAGGAATATATGCAGATGGACAGAAATTTTATTTGTACAGCACTAACGAATTTAAAACTTACAATGCAGTGCCTGATACTTTAGACGCACTGGAAGGATATAAAGCTTATCCAGGAAGGCAAGATTTAATTTACAAATATAATCATGGAGCCCCTAGAACAAGACGATTAGATCCTTCAGTTAGTAATATCATTGAATGCTATGTAATGACTAAAAATTATGATACTGACTTTAGAAGTTGGCTCAATAATAATCAACTCACTACAAAACCAACAGCGCCTACTATATCTACATTAAATGATACATATGGCCCAACATTAAATCAACTTAAGAGTATAAGTGACACATTTATATTTGTTCCAGGAGAATATGTATTGTTGTTTGGTCAAGGAGCTGAATCAGATTTACAAGCAACATTTAAGGTAGTAAAAAATCCTAGCACCGCAGTATCAGACAATGCAATCAAATCACAAATGATTAATGCCATTAATAATTTCTTTTCGATACAATTATGGGATTTTGGTGATACATTTTATTTTACTGAATTAGCCGCATATTTGCACAATGTCTTAGCACCAGATGTATTAAGTGTTGTGATTGTGCCTTCTAGTTCATCTGTATCTTTTGGTTCATTATTTGAAGTTACTGTAAAAGACAGCCAAATTCCTATTTCATCTGCAAATGTAGATAATGTTGAAGTGATAACTTCGAATACAGCAGATCAATTAAAGGCAACTGGTACAGTTGTATCGTCTACCGGCACAAATACTTCAACTGTCACAAATGGAACAACATCTACTTCGTCATCAACATCGACAAGTTCTGTAACATCTACAGTGACTTCAGGATCATCAGGCTCAGGATATTATTAAAATGGGTAAGAGTACACGCAAAACGCAGACTCTATTGCCAAGTGTCTTTCAAACGCCAAAGAATAATGATTTTCTAGAGGCAACATTAGACCAATTAATTGAACCAGCTAAAACACAAAAATTATCACAATTTATTGGCAGGACTACGATCCCAAGTTATAAATCTGTTGATGGATATGTACCGGAAGCTACTGCTGATAGAAAAAATTACCAATTAGAAACGGCAACGGTATATAAGTCAGATGGAGACACTATCGATTTTGCCGCACCTTATATTGATGTAATAAACGAAATAAGTGCAAGTGGTGGCAACAATAGCAAACATGATAGAATGTTGTCTAACAACACTTTTTCATATACACCGCCAATTGATGCAGACAAGTTTACAAATTATCGCGAATATTATTGGATGGGCATAGGTCTATCTCCTGTAAGATTATATGCAGGTACCCCAGGTGCTAACATATCTTTCAATGTTGTAAACAATGCCGCCGGAGGTTATAAATTTAGTCACCGAGGAGCCAGCAATCCTGATATTATTGTTTACAGAGGCAACACATATAATTTTGATATAAGTGCCTATGGACATCCTTTTTGGATTAAATCTCAATATGGCACCGGCACTGACAACGCGATTGGGTCAAATTTAGTAACAAATAATGGCCAGCAGAATGGAAGAGTAACATTAAAAGTTCCTGCAAGTGATTCCAGCACGAGTTATCCAGAAGTATTGTACTATCAATGTCAATATCATACAGCAATGCGTGGCAGAATAATTGTAAGAGATTTGAATGACGAACTGTTTGATATAAATGAAAATTTAATAGGTGTGACAGAATTTACTGATTTCACAGGATTAAAATTATCTAACGGACTGACAGTATCAACGTCATCGGATGTTTCAGAAACTTATCAAAATAAAACTTTTTATATAGAGGGTGTTGGTAGCACTATTGATCTTGTACCTGAAACTGAAATGCGTACATATGGAGACTGGGCACAAGACTTAGGAGCCATATGGGATGAAAATGGAGTTGAAGGTTGGGATACTACAGGTTTTGATAATTCGACAGGACAACTTGTAAGCACTGATTACTTCACAATATCTAGACAATCTCCAGACAGAAATGCTTGGTCAAGATCTAATAGATGGTTTCATAAAGATGTAATACTTGAATCGAATAAAAGAAACAACTATGCTCAAGTGTTGCCTGAAACAGCAAGAGCAAAAAGGCCTATTATTGAATTCCAGTCAGGCTTAAATTTATTTAATTACGGATCATTGCATAGAGTGGTTGATGTTGTAGACACATTAACAACAGATGCATTGTCTTTAGTTTCGGGAACAATTGGATTTACTGCTGATGGTACATTATTGCGAGAAGGCGACAGAGTAGTGTTTACAAAAGATGAAAATGAAAATAATAAAATCTTTACAGTAAGATACCTATCTCTAGATTCATCGACTGCAACTGCAAATATTGATAATCCTTCACAAATACATCTTCAACTAGAAGACGACTCAACAGTTATTGCTGACGACACTTCTATTATAGCTAAACGTGGTGATAGGAATAAAGGACAAGCATATCATTATAGTAGAAGCAATGTAACATGGACAAAGTCACAGCAAAAAACAGGGGTAAATCAAGCACCGTTATTTGATGTGTACAATACATCTGGGATATCTTTAGGTGATTTAACTGCATATACATCAACTAATTTTACTGGTACGACAGTGTTTGAAATAAACACTGATGAACAAGGAACACCTGATACGATATATGGACAAAATGTTTTGTATTCTAGGTTAGGATTATTATCAGACATTCAAGTTAAAGATACATTTGACAGTGATACTTTTGCCTATGTGACTGGATCAGCAACACAAGTAGATAATGTTAAACAATATTATCTTAGAAAAACAGATAAACTTGGGAATCAAACTTACCATACAAATTATACCAAATCAAGCACTGCTGTAAAACAACGTGTAATAGAACAATATGTGGCAGACAAAAATCAAACTGATTTTGAAATATCATCTTATGACAAACCTTCTACACTTTCGGATCTAGATGTAACTATTTTTGTTAATGGTTCAAGAGTCAATAAATTTATACAGGTAGATGGTACTGACAATAAATTGTTTGTGCGGTTAACCAACGCATCAAAAAATAATGATATTGTTACAGTAAAAACACACAGCACTTTAGGAAAAAGAACGTCTAATGGATATTATGAAGTATCTGTTTCAGCTGAAAAAAATCCTCTCAATGAAAGTATTTCATTATTCACAGTTGGCGATATAAATGATCATTACATATCAGCACTTAACAATCTAAACACAGTGACAGGTCCACACATTGGTAACAACAACACCAGAGACTTGCCGCCTGTGTTTGAAAGTGGAACTAATATTTTACAGCATGAAGGCAGTATGCCTCTTGCATCAATTTTTAGTAGAGATGAAACTGTAAATTTAATAGATGCATGGCGACAATCAGGCACACATTATGAACAATTTAAAGCAAATATTCTTAAGACTGCAGAAAAAGTTGTACTTGGGGATACAGCAAAAGATAATCTTGATATAATTTTAGAAGAAATAAATCTTAATAAAAACGAAACATTTGCATATCACGATTCAGATATGATGGCTTTTGGCGAAGACAAAACAGTCTTAACATACACAGTTACTGATGCAAGTGTAATTTTTTATCCAATGACTAATGCTTTTGATCTTAGTACATTGAGTGATACCGCAGTTTATTTGTATGTGAATAACATACAATTGACACATGGCACAGATTATGAATTTGTAGGAGTGAGTGATAGTGCAAACTTTAATGGTGTAGAAATTAAAAGCAGTTTGTCTGTTAACGATGTAATCAAAATTGAAGAGCATACATTAACTACTGCAAGTTTTATACCTCCTACTCCTGCGAAACTTGGCCTTGCTCCTGCTTATGAGCCAACGTTGGCATTTGATAATACATATCAGGCTGAGGATAGCACAGATACCGGATTAAAAGTTTTACGTGGTCATGATGGAAGTAAAATGATAGCATATGATGATTTACGAGATGACCTAATGCTTGAATTTGAAAAGCGAATTTACAACAATATTAAAATAGAACATACGCCAGAATCAGTTGACCTTTCCTTCGGCAGATTTAAAACAAATGATTATACAAGGACTGAGTTAATAAATTTATATTCTAGGGATTTTTATTATTGGACCGGAGTAAATGGTATAGATTATACAACAAATGATATCTACACAGGCGAAAATAGTTTTACATGGAACTATGGTGATTATTCTAAAAATGTAAACAGATCTACTGATACTGATCCGTTGCCTGCGTCATGGAGAGGAATGTATCTAGAATATTTTGGAACAACTTCACCACATACAACTCCATGGGAAATGTTTGGGTTTTCAGTCAAGCCAACATGGTGGGAAAATCAATATGGTCCAGCACCTTACACATCAGGAAATGAAATACTATGGGACCATGTTGCAAGGGGACAAATAGCAAAAGGATCACGAGCAGGAAACTATGCCAAATATGCTCGTCCAGAAGTTTACAAATGTATTCCAGTAAACCAAAACGGTGATTTGATAGATCCAGGTACAGCAAGATTGCTTTCAAATGACACAAATAATTCTTTGAATCTTAAAAGAAATTGGTCATATGGTGATGTAGGGCCAGCAGAGCATTCATGGAGGTTTAGTTCTAGTTGGAGATTTGCAGAACAAATTGCAAAATTTTTAGCATATCCAGTCAAATACGCAGGACTATTTTTTGATGTATCTAGGCAAAAGAAAAATTTTATAGATCAAATTGTTTACGACGAAAAATTTAGAACAACACCAGTAAATTATACGTTACCTGATTCATTAAATCATATTCATACTTCGGGATACGTGAATGTAATTTTAGATTATTTAAAAACACAAGGCCTTAATAAAAATGCATTGTCAGTAAGATTACAGAATCTAAGTGTTCAACTAGTATACAAAATGGCAGGATTTACTAACAGCACTAACTTAGATGTGCAACTTGGCTCATCATCACCACTAAGTTCAAGCACTTCTGTTTTTGCTCCAAAAGAAAATTTTGATCTTATTGTTCATAAGTCAGCACCTAGCACAGTTGCAAATTATTCAGGAGTAATTGTTGAAAAATCAACAAAAGGATACAAAGTAAGTGGTTACTCAAATTTTGATAGGGCATTCACAATTTTAGCGCCTATTGAAAATGGCGACTATGGACAAATAGCAGTTGGGCAGACAACTGAATCATTTACAGAATGGCAAGGCGGTGCATTTTATAATGTTGGCTCCATTGTAAGAAATGGTGGAAAATTTTATAGAGCTACATCAGCAGTCAATTCCACACAAGAGTTTATTGAAGGAAACTGGACTGTAATAGGAGCAAAACTTCCATTAAAAGGCGGAGTCACTGTAAGAAAATTTAAAAGTTATAAAAAAGTTACGTCAACAATTCCGTATGGTACAGAATATAGAACAGAACAAGAAGTAGCAAACTTTGTTTATGGATATGAAAAATATTTAGAATCTATAGGATTTAGTTTTGACGAATTTTCAAAAGATTTAAATCAAACCATGAATTGGGATCTTTCGGTCAAGGAAATATTATTCTGGAGTACACAAAACTGGGCAGTTGGATCTGTGTTGTCGGTGTCTCCAGCTTCTAGTAAACTAGTTCATTCTAAAGAAACTTCGATCGGAGATGATCTAGTACAAGGAGATAAGTTTTATACTGTATTACAACAAGATGGTTTGCCTATACAACCTAAAAATTTAAGAGTTAGACGTACAGACGGACAATTTATTATTGAAACAAATCCTGCAGAAGACGGAATATATAATGCAGATATTAGATCAGTTCAAAAAGAACATCTTTTAGTCATAGATAATTCAACATCATTTAATGATATAATATACAATCGTGTTTTAGGTACAAGACAACAAAGACTTAAATTAGTAGGTTTCAAAACAGCAGACTGGCAGGGAGATTTGTATGCTCCAGGATTTATCATAGACAGAGCTATTATTAATCAATGGGAAGAATATGTTGACTATGCAATAGGTGACGTTGTTTTCTATCAAGGCCAAACATATGTCGCTACTGATAACCATACATCTATAGACAAATTTGACGCATCTAGGTTTAGTGCAAAAGATACACCAGGTCCAGACATACTAAACAACCTTGACAACAAGGCCGAATCGTTTAGAGATTTTTATTCATTAGACACAGAGAACTTTGATGCCGAACAACAACGATATGCTCAACACTTAATTGGATATCAAAAAAGAGATTATCTTGTAAATCTTGGATTTGAAGAACAAACACAATACAAATTGTATCAAGGATTTGTAAAAGACAAAGGCACACGAAATGTTATAGACAGATTCCAGTTGCCAGAGCAATTTGGTCAAGTAAAATCTTTTGAACTGTTTGAAGAATGGTTGTTTAGAATTGGTGAATACGGTGGTCACAGAACATTGTCTCAATATGCATGGCCAGTCAGTGGTGAAGTCCACAAAGAAAAACAGCATGTGTATGAACTTACATCGGAAACAAAAGATGACACAGAAACAGTGATTAATGTTACAGATTTTGAATTGAACAAACGTCCATATAATTTGCCTGCTACAAAATTTGCAACGTACAGTTATGATACAAGCAATTATCCAAGTAACATTTTACGCCTTGGTACTGCAGGTTATCCACAACCTGATCAAGTAGATTTTACAGTATGGTCTACAGATGATTTGTTTGATCTTGATACAGCAAATTTTGAAGAAGGAACACTTATCTGGGTAGCAAACAATGACAAAGGTGACTGGGATGTCTTTAGAGTTAACACACTTACAACTTCTATAATAGATTATAAACAGTTTGATGCTAAAACTCAATTTACAACACGTGAAGAGCATGGATTAGTAAATGGTGATATATTAGTAATAATGGATTTTAGTGGCCAAGCAGAAGGAATGTACAGATTAGAAGAACCATTTGATAGTACAGATACTAATAAAACATTTTCTCTAGAGATAACAGATACTTTAGATAGTGTGTTTACTCAAGGCACTTTAGCAAAACTTCAATCAGTAAGAATAAATGATTTTGATCAACTGTCAAATATAGTGCCACAAAAAGGTTGGCAGACAAATGACTATGTGTTTGTTGACAATAATTATGAAACTAATGGTGGCTCATGGCAGGTATACAAACGTGATTCATTAGGAAACTTTGAACTTGCTGGAGTATCTACACTGCCTATAAATTCTGATCTGTCTGATGCAAAAATTGACAATGAAGAATTTGGAAGTGCTATGTCTTTGTCGAAGGATACTAAATGGATGGCAGTTGGTTCTGCTAACAAAGAAAGAATATTAATTTATCACAGGGCAACATCAATCGATCCAATTATAAACTATTCACAAATAGTGCCTGACATTAAAAATGGCTCAGCCGATGATGAGTTTGGTCAGAGTGTTGCAATATCAAACAATGGAAAAACTATTTTAGTTGGTGCTCCTAAAACAGGAGACATAGTAAGACTTGTTTCTAATCATCCTGATAGCACAAGGACACTTACTCGTGGACAGGATGTAACAGGTTCGGACACAGCGGCGGCTGGAAAAATCCTTAGATATGAAGAAGGTGAATCTCAAGATGTATTGTACATTAAAGTTTCATCAGGCACAAACTTTGCTGATTCGGCATTAGATATATCGGACTCTTCTTCAGTTTCAATCATAGATGGACTTACAGATGGAGATCGAACAGATCAGGGCACGGTGCACATAGTCACAAGGAATACAGATGAGTTATATGCTACAACAGAAAATATTGTTTCACCTGTGTTTGCACAAGGTGAACTATTTGGGCAAAGTGTTGCTATCAGCGGAGACGGAGAATGGGTAGCTGTTGGCGCTCCTGGAGGACCAAATGATTCAACTTTCAGTAACAGAGGTTCCGTATATGTGTACAGAAAAACTGTTGATAGTAGTACAATTAGCACAGCAAGGTATGTATATCAGCAAACTCTAGCTCCTGGCGATAATTCAGAACAAAAAGATGATAGTAGTAATCAAGGAATGCAGTTTGGTGACAATATTGTAATGAGCAATGATGGCAACACTATTGTAGTAGGTGCAAAACTTTATGATGATTCATCTATAACAGATTCTGGTAGAATTTTTGTGTATAGAAAATTAGATGACTTGTTTGTAAAGACAGAAGAGTTTGGGCCAGACATTGCAACAGACGAAACAAGATTTGGTGAAAGTGTAGTGATTAGTGATGATGGTACCGACTTATTAGTAGGCAGTCCGCGTGAAAAGAATACATTGACAGAACAAGGCGTAGTGTATCATTATTTGAACAGCAGTTCAACACACGTGGGCGATGGATCAACATCGGCATTTACTCCAACATTTACAGTAGACAAAAATACTAAACTGTATGTTTCTGTTGATACTACACAATTTAAATTTGACGATTCTTCAACCACAGCAACATATCATATAAATGCATCTACGAACGTAATTACTTTGGCTACTACTCCTGTGTTAGGAGCAAAAATTACAATTCAGCAATACAAAAAACAAGCACGAATATTGTCTAATCCAATTGAGCAAGGAGCAAGATTTGGTGAATCCATGGCATTAGATAATAACCTATTAGCAGTATATTCTGCAAGTGGAATGACAACTAGATCTACATCATTTGATAAGTTTAGACTTGATAGTTCATCAAATGCCGCCAATCAAACTACATTTGACAACAAAGGAACATCATTTTCTACACAAATTCAAGATACAGGAAATGTGCAAATTTTTCAAAAGTATGATGATACATGGATACACAATGAGATATTAAAAAATACAAGTGGGTCTGTGGATGATAGTTTTGGAAAAAGCATTGCAATATCTTCACAAAATGTGTATGTTGCGGCACCTGGAAGAGAAATATCTGTAGGTAGTGATTCAACCAGAGTTGATGCCGGCGAAGTTTATGTGTATGCTAAAACAAGCAATGTGAACTATTGGAATGTTGATGTAACACAACCAGACTTAGTGAATCCATATTTGATTAAAAAAACTTTCTTATACACACAAGGAAATAATAAACTTGTCCTTGATATGCCAAGAATTGATCCAGTGAAAAATTTATTCTTTGCACAGATTGATCAAGATATAAAATACAAAACTTCTTTCGACCCAGCAAACTATGAATCATGGAACGATGAACATGTTGGTGAAATTTGGTTGAATACTACTCAACTTAAATTTTTATGGTATGAGCAAGGTGATGCAAATTACAAACTTCGTAATTGGGGTAAACCGCATCCGTCTGCAGTTGTATCTGTTTTAGAATGGGTAAAAAGCACACTGACACCATCCCAATGGAACGCACAATCTACCACAGTAGATGGATCAAATGAAGGAATCACTGGCACAGCAAATGAAGACTTTAGCACACAAGAAGTCTTTAGTGATATCACTAATAATTTTATAACATTTTATTATTACTGGGTTGAACAACCAACAATTTTGCCTGATGTAGCAACAAGATCAGTGACAGCGGCACAGATTGCAAACGCAATAAAGGATCCAAAAACATTCACAGATAATTTCAGTGCAGTTATTTCGTCTGATTCTTTGCTATTAAGCATACAAGCAAGTATCTTAACAAATAAAAGTTTATCATTTCATATAGAAAATACTAGTGATGAAGATGAATTGCAACCACATGTGGAGTATTTGATGGTAGCAGAAGGTGACGATGACGTAAAAATTAATTCTACACTCGTTACAAAAATGGAAGATTCATTAATAGGAATTGATAGTTACGGTAGAAAAGTGCCTGATTTAACTTTTCCAGATAATATGCGTTATGGATTAGAAAACAGGCCACGACAAACAATTTTCAAAGATAGAGTTGGCGCACTAAAAGAAATTGTAACCTTTATAAACAGTAGATTGACGTTGTCACCGTATGCAACACAGGTTGATCTGACTAAATTTAATGAATCTGATCCGATACCTAATCAAAAACTAGGAGAGTGGAATCAACAGGTAGACACAGAAATTGATCTAGATTATATCAATACAGAAACATTAATATCCGGACATACAGTATTAGTAACTGTAGATTCTCAGGCAGATGGTTGGTCAATATGGACGTATGATGGTAGTAAATTTTCTAGAACTAAATCACAAACCTATGACACAACAAGATACTGGTCATATGTCGATTATTATTCAACAGGTTACTCTTCATCAACAGTTCCTGATATTATTGTTGCAGATGAAAAATCTAAAAAAGAGTTGTCACCAACTGTAGGACAAATTGTTAAGGTTCGTTCAAGTTACAATGGTCAATTTAGAACATATCTAAAAACAGCAACTGGGTACGATGTAATTGCAATTGGACAAGGCACACTAGAATTATCTAATGCTTTGTATGATTATGCGGCAGCTAATAAAGGATTTGGTGGGTATGCATACGATAGTTTAGTGTATGACGAAGAAGCAGTGCAAGAAATAAGAAATATTTTACAAGCAATACAAAACTTTAAT